>Ga0209404_10000545_pt1 | contig 29338 bp, 13 predicted proteins | sample TroAtlMetagenome_2_FD_187447 | JGI IMG/M metagenome (GOLD analysis project Ga0209404, IMG submission 187447) | Marine eukaryotic phytoplankton communities from Atlantic Ocean - Tropical Atlantic ANT8 Metagenome (SPAdes) (version 2) | ecosystem: Environmental > Aquatic > Marine > Oceanic...
GGAGTTGGCAGTGGTTAGTCACATTGCACCCCAAAATGGCAGTGTCAACGGTTGAAAAATACAAAGCGTTAGAAAGTGAAAACCTAATGTTTTTTGAAAATAATCAAGTCATCGAAGCGTTGCACAGAGCGGATGTGATGATTTGCGATAACTCCTCTATTTTCCAAGAGTTCTTATTATTAAATAAGCCTGTTGTTACGGTAAACAACCGCGACCCACTCGATTGCTTTATTAACATCACAGAAAGCAACGCGCTTGAGGGCGCAGTAAAACAAGCTTTGTCACCATCGCCTGAACTTATCGATAGTATTAAAAAATACGGGCCATCAATAACACCCTACCTAGATGGAAAGTCGTCTCAACGCGTGGTGAAAGCGGTTGAAGAAATGGTGGGTAGCCATTGGGTTGATAAGAAGCCTAGAAATCTATTAAGAAACTTTAAAATCAGGAAGAAACTAAAATATTGGAAGTTGTGATCAGGGCGTTCGATTTAGCGCGCTTTTGACAGAGCGCCTGATCGGCAAGCGCTAACTTGAACCTTTCACCCAGAATAACTAGTTACAGCATTAGACATAAAAATGGATGATTGTGAAAACTAATTTCATGTAATTCAAGGTCTTGTTTCCATAGGTTAGTTCAACATTGATAGTTGTAGAGCAAAGATATTGTGGCGTACTATAGCGTTTTCTCCTTTTCGACATTAAGACTTCTCTATGTATCAAGATTTTCAAGCTGAGCTTTCCTGGGCCAGTTTACACATGCCGCGCACCCGTGAAGCTATTTCCTCTCTTCCCAGCTTAGACGGCATTAGGCTAGCCTGTAATATGCACCTTGATTTAAAAATGGCCCCTTTGGTTGAAGGGCTATTATCTCGTGGATGTGAGGTGTTTCTGACAACCTGTAATCCCACTACAGTTCAAGATGACGTAGTGAAGTATTTGGTAGATAAAGGGGCTACGGCTCACGCATGGCGAGATATGAGCAACGCCGATTGGTCAGATTCTTTTGATAAAGCATTAGCTTGGCAGCCAACCCACTTGTGTGAAATGGGGGCCGATTTAACCACGCGTCTGCATGAAAAAGTGCAAACGAATGAAGCTGTTCCAAGCATTGTTGCGGGCTTAGAGGCGACAGGTTCAGGTATTACGCGATTAAACGGTATGCAGCCCGAGTATCCTATTTTTAACTGGGACGATTTACCCGTTAAAGAAGGCTTACATAATCGCCATATGGTGGGCTTAAGTGCATGGCAAACGTTTTTCCAAACCACACATCTTACCCTGCATGAAAAAGTAGTAGTAGTCATAGGTTATGGTTTAGTAGGGCAGGGCGTTGCGGCATCTGCAAAAGCTTTTGGTGCACAAGTGCAAGTGGCAGAGCTAGACCCTGCTCGTGCGCTACAAGCTAAATATGATGGCTGGCCGGTGGTTGATTTGGGCATTGCGGTAAAAGATGCCGATGTTATTGCTACTGCCACAGGTGGTTACGGCGTGGTAAGTGCGAAACATCTGGATGCGATGAAGGAAGGCACCTTCATATTAAATGTTGGACATGTGGCGCAAGAAATTGATGTGCCTTATCTTAAAGAGCATGCCGTCCACAGCGAGCCAATGCCTTACGTGAATGCTTATACTTTGAATGGCAAAACCCTATTCTTACTTGCAGATGGTTCTATGTTCAATCTGACAGCAGGCTATGGTGATAGCTTGAATGCCTTTGACGTAACCTTGGCCGTAATGGCTGCAGGCATTGGGCATATTGTAGGGGAAGGTAGTACCCACCAAAATGGGTTATATTTACTACCTGAAAAAGCATGGAAGGCGGCGCTTTAAGGCGCCCCCCTTATCATTGTTGATAAGAGGGACAAGGAGGGCAAGGGAGACAAGAGGCAAAAGAGGCGTTGATAAAAAAGGGTATCTAAAAAAGAAGGACCTCAACTCATTGAGGAAGCGTGAGATAAATCCTCGATCCCCACCAATTACTTAATAAACAAAGTTTCCTATACAAAGAGTAAGCGGACTGAGTGCTTTTACGCTAACATACTCGTAACATGTTAGCGTAGACACTAAATTTGTGTTGCCCTTTTGCCATAAGGTATTGCTTACGCTAGGGCGCTTACATAAATTACATAACGACAGGGAGTTGGGGGTATGGGAAAATAGTATGGTTCAAGCATCTTCTATCCCTTTGTTTATTACTGCCAGTATCTGCTTACTTTTAAGCTTTTTCTTTTTGCTTTTATATTATCGTTTGACCTCTCGGCATGAAGAGTTCGTGAAGTATTACCTGATTTTTGCGCTTTCAGCGTTAACCAGTGGCATTTTTTTTGGTGCCTTTGCGGTGCTCGTTAACTCAAGCAATAACCTTATTTATCTTAGTATTTCTAACCGTATAACCGTTATTGCGGCAATGTTTACCATAGTGCTGAGCTTGCATTTCTACGTTGCTTTTTTTCAATACAAAGTGCCCACCTTTCTGAAATGGTGTTACGTCATTTGTGGTGCCTTTTCCTTGTTAACTATGGTGCCTAACCAGTACTTTCTGAGTAATGCTTTCTACTCAACATCTCAGTACTACACAGGCTTAAAGTACGGTGTGTTATTCCAGTTGTGGGGGGCATGGATATTAGTTCTCGCCGCCTATTGTATTTTCATACTCGTGAGAGTGTTTAATCGCCAGCGTGTTAGGCAAGAAAACAGTAATACGAATACAGTGTTATTACTGCTGGTGGCTAACATCGTGTGGGTGATCACAGGCCTTTGCGATACGTTTACGGGCATTCAAGTTGTAGATGTACCCCCATTGAGTTGGATAGGCTCATTTTTAGTTACTTCCTGTATTGCGTGGGTTTTGGTTTTGCATATAGATGAACTTTATGAAGAAAGACGCTTGCTTAGCAATCGTCTTATGTATGACCATTTAACCCAAGCATTCTCACGTAGTTATTTAGAGATACGTTTATCAGAAGCCGTCAACTTAATGCTACGTAAAGAGTTGAATTGGTTATCAGTATGCGTATTCGATGTAGATGATTTTAAAAACATTAACGATCAATACGGGCACGCAAACGGTGATGCGTTGCTCACCCAAATTACGAATATTATCAAAGACAATATTCGTCAGTCTGATTGCATCGCTCGGTTAGGCGGGGATGAGTTCGTCATTTTATTTGCTAGCAAACAAGATGAGAATTCTGCGCCTACGACTGTCGAACGTATACGAAAACGTATTGCTGAAACAAGTTTCGGGAAGGGAGATTGTTCATTTAGTGCGTCTTGTTCGTTTGGCATAGTCAGTGTTACCCCAGACCAGCTAACGATGGCCGATTTGCCGAACCAAATGTTATCAAGCGCAGATGAAGCCTTGTATAGCGCCAAGCATAAAGGAAAAAATGCTGTGGGTATTGCTACTCTCAGTGATTTATCCTGACCCTACAGAAACTAGTCGACATCCCCCGTTTCGTTATCATCTTGGTTTATGTCTTCTTGTCCGCTTTTTTCTTGCTTGGCCTCGGTAACCATTTCGATAGTGTGCTGCACTTTGGGGTCGGGTAAAATCATCTGCATCAACATACCAAATACTATTGCTGCACCTTTTTGTTTTCTGGCCCATAAATACATAAGGACAAAGAAGCCTACAACAAAAGTGAAACCTACAAATACGCTAAGTGCAAACAAGGTATCGCTAAAAAAATCCATATTGCACTGCTTTTTCCATTTCCACTTTCACTTCCAATTCCACTTATATGGATAGATGCGACAAGACGCAGTATTTGTCGTACCAATTAAAATCCCTTCTCTGTGCTTTAATGGTAATGTTTAAAAAAAACACAAGTGCATGAACTCATTAAGGCAATGCGAAAGACTAATAAATTAAATATTTAAGCCTTTACCGTATGGCTAAATACGTTGCACTATATAAATCATAAGAACCTATCCTTAATAAACCACTAAATATAAAAAGGCCTTCAATGATGACATTACGGCGAACACTAGCCGCTTTAGTAGTATCTATTAGCACGCTGGTTAGTCTCTCTTTTCCTGCAATTGCGTTAGAAGATACCGTTAACCCGAAGCTTTTCGATAAAATGGAATATCGTAATATTGGCCCTTTTCGTGGCGGTCGCTCTGTTGCCGTTTCTGGTGTTGAAGGTAACACTAACCTTTATTACATGGGGGCCGCAGGTGGCGGTGTGTGGAAAACAGATAACGCCGGTTTGTCTTGGAAACCCTTGTCTGACAAGCACTTTGAAGTAGGTAGTATTGGTGCTATTGCTGTTGCGCCTTCCGATCACAATGTTATTTATGTTGGCACAGGGGAAGGGCCTATTCGAGGTGTAACTACCAGCCATGGTAAAGGTGTATATAAGTCTACCGATGCAGGTGAAACCTGGGAGCTAGTCGGTTTAGAAAACCGTGGTCAAATTCCCAAAATTCGCATTCACCCCACCAATCCAGATATAGCGTGGGCGGCTGTTCAAGGTAATATTTGGGCGCCAAATGAAGCGCGCGGTGTATTTAAAACTACCGATGGCGGTAAAAGCTGGAAGCATGTGCTTAAAGTTAATGCCGACACGGGCGCTGCAGATTTAGCACTCGACCCGTCTAACCCACGAGTGTTGTACGCCAGCATGTGGCACCACGGAAGAACGCCATGGTTTGTAAAATCAGGTGGCGATGGTGGTGGCATTTATAAATCCACTGACGGTGGCGAAACTTGGGATAAACTAGAAAAGGATTTACCCAAGCTTATCGGAAAGGTGGGAATAGATATTTCGGCCTCTAACCCTAAGCGCGTTTACGCCATTATTGAAGCTGACAAAGGTGGCTTGTACCGCAGCGACGACGCTGGCGCTTCTTGGCAGTTAATGAATGGCGACAATATTCTTAAAGCCAGAGCCTGGTATTACAATCATATTAAGGTCGATCCTAACGACGAAAACACCCTGTATGTGATGAACGTACAGTTGCATAAATCTATTGATGGCGGCAAAACCTTCGAAATAAAATCACTGCCACACGGTGATACCCACGATATGTGGATAAACCCTGAAAACAGCCTAAATATGATTAATGCCAACGACGGTGGGGCAACCGTGACCTTTGATGGTGGAAAATCATGGTCTAGTATTTATAATCAGCCAACTGCGCAGTTTTACCGTGTAGTGACTGATAACCTTGAGCCCTATCATGTTTATGGTGGTCAGCAAGATAACACGACTATGGCTACCCCTTCCTCTACATGGGATAGCGGTATTGGTATAGCCGAGCAGTTCGCTGTAGGTGGAGGAGAAAGCGCACATATCGCGTTTGATGCAGACAACCCCACGCTTATATACGCCACCACTATCAATGGCACATTAACCGAGTTCAACAAAGACACCGGGCTTACTCGTCCTATCATGCCTTACCCTGAATATGTGTTTGGGCGAAACGCACGAGATCAGAAATACCGTACCAACTGGAATGCGCCGGTATTGGTGTCGCAACACGACCCGAAAACCGTGTACTACGGCACACAAATGATCTTGAAAACCACCGATCGAGGCGTCAATTGGCAAGAAATCAGCCCAGACTTAACGCGCAACGATGCCGAAAAGCAGGGCTTGAACGGCGGACCTATCACCAATGAACAAGCAGGTGCGGAATACTACAATACGGTTTTCTATATTGCTGAATCGCCAACAAAGGCGGGTGAACTATGGGTAGGTGCAGATGACGGCAAATTACATTTAACCACAGATGAAGGCAAAAACTGGAAAGACATAACGCCTCATAAAAAAGAAGCTCAGGTTAATGCTATTGAGCTAAGCGTTCATACTGAAGGTAAAGCCTATGTAGCCGTAACCGGCTATAAATTGAATGACTATAAGCCCTATATTTATAAAACGGAAAACTATGGAAAGCGCTGGACTCGTATAGATAAAGGCCTGCCTGAAGATGCGTTTGTACGCGTGGTACGCGAAGATAAGCAACATGAAGGTATGCTGTTTGCGGGTACAGAAAGCGGCATGTTCGTTAGTTTCGATGATGGTGATAACTGGCAGGAGATGGCGCTTAATTTACCGCCTGTCGCAATAACCGATATGCAAGTGAAAGGTGATGACTTAGTTGTGGCGACCCAAGGGCGTGGCTTCTGGATTTTGGATGACATAAACCCGCTGCGTGAAGTCAGTGGTTCATTACATAATGAAGCGCTGTTTCAATTTAGCCCTGTTGATGGTGTGCGTTTGTTGTCAGGCGGCAATATGAGTGGCCAACCAGAAGCGAAAAACCCCGCTCGTGGTGCCACCTTTCGTTACTACTTAAAAGATGAGCTTGAAGAGAGCGACAGCCTTCGCATCGATATTTTTGATTCTAAAAATCAACTTGTGCGCACGTTATCGTCAACCGCAGATGCGTTTGAAAAGTGTGCTAAGGGTAACGAAGATGCACGAAGCCCGTTGAAGTTTAAACACCCCTCTACAAAAGAAGGCTATAACCAGTTTGTGTGGGATTTACGTCGTTCACCTTTGCATTGTATCGATAATGTAAAACTGTTCGGTGGGTGGAAAGGCGCTAGGGTAATGCCTGGCGACTATAAAGCGACTATTACGGTGGGCGAGCACTCTCAAACCAGAGCCTTTAAGGTGTTACCTGATCCAAGGGAAGAAGCTAACGCTGCCCAATTACAGGTTGTAGAGCAAAGTATTCAGGCCAGTGAAGCTTTATTGAACGAGCTATTTGAACATCTGCAAAAAGCCCGTAACGTGCGTGCAACACTAAATGGGGTCACTGAGTCGAATGTGGTACTAGCCAGTGAAGTATCGGCATCTATCGACCGTATTGTCAGTGCTATTGATGATTGGGAAGCATTGGTTATTCAACCTAAGCATCAAACATTCGAAGATGATATTAACTGGCCTAACATGCTAGATAGGCAAGTGCGCTTTTTAATGGATAACTTCGATAGAACTGGCGCGCCCGCGCAAGCTGGAGCAGTGCAGCGTTTAGAAGATTTAGAAGCAAGATGGCAAAAGTACAAACTGCAGTTAGAAGTTTTATTTAAAGAAAACGTTAAGCCAGTAAATAAAGCGCTTGCTGAAAAAGGTGTTTACGACTTAGACAGTTTGTAGGCTGCTTGTAAGCCGGCTAAGTCCATAAAGTATGGCCCGCAAAATAGAGTGTGTAAAACAAGGCGCGTTAATTGAGGCGCGTTAAATATGTGCTTTATACAAGGAAGGTGTTCGATAGCATTATCGAGCGCCTTAATTACAGCACGTGCACTGAGGGCTCTACCTAAAGCGTTTAGACACCGTAAACGTTTTACTTAACACGGTAGATTATCTCTACTCATCATACGATTACAAAAAAAGCCGACCTAGCGTCGGCTTTCATTTTCTTTGTCGCGTTTTTAACTGACAGTAACATGCTCAATAAGGTGTATTGGGGAGAGATATATGTATCGAATATCATATTGTAAAGTTTCTTTTGTCTGAGTTTGAAACTCTGTCTGCAGTAATAAAAGAGATAACAAATATAGTACTGGATATCACCCCCTGTAGAGCTGAAAACAGAATAAATGGTAAAAGTTGAAATTATGATCAAATATGAGTTGCTAACTCATCGTGTTTATTTGTATAGTTATCGCAAATATTGTAAATGCCTAGTAAAATTTAAAGCTAATCTATAAATGATAAAGGTGTAATACCAACCTAAAACTTAGCTTTGTTAGACGATGCATTTTCTAGGACGGATAATAAGAATATTTATACAGCTATTACTTGATAGCTGTTTTGTTTTTAAGACAAGGAATAATTATCATGGTCAAGCTGGTAAAGAAACCGGTTTTCTCGGTACTTTTAGTCATAGCCTCTCTAAATATATGTTCAGGTGCTCACGCAGGGCTACTGAGTTTTAATGATTTCTTCGCCGATCCAAGTGTTTCAGTAGCCGCAGATGGGTCTGAAGCGATAATCCGTGAGGACATTGATTTTGCAGTGTCGACAATCTCCTTAGACCCATTTTTAGGTGACCCTGATATTATCATCCCTGGCTTAAATGTATTTTTGAACTTTGATTTTTCGTTTAACGAGGCATTAAATGAAAATGATGAATTTGTTTATGCATTGTTCGATTCCAGCACATTGGAAGACCTCGCTTTTGCTGCATTTACTAATTCCAAAACTGATTCGGTTAGCCTTGATTTATCTAGCTTAGTCGGAAGAACGTTAGGGCTTTATTTCGGATTAAATTCTTTGGACAGCCTATTAAATTCAACAGCTAACATTTCTAACTTATCACTTATTACCGTTACCTCCCCCCCACCAGACTCTCAGGTTCCAGAACCAAGTACATTGATGGCTTCACTTGCAGCGCTCATGTGTTTTTTCGTAACACGTAAACGCAAAGTGCCCATGAAATAAAATAGATTCTGACTGATATGGCACAACTTAAACTCATATAGTGCCTTAACTGAAAATAAAACGACCCTAACTGGCTGAACACATAAGCGGACGGAACCATTATGCCCGGGCTAAAAATTACAGAAATACTCCATTCTCTTTTATTCGTACTTCTGATGTCACTATTTTGCTCTTTTGGAGCGAATGCAGAGGTGTTAATTGATGATTTATCGTTACTTAGCCCGGAGCAGGTCGTAGTTCAATATAACGGAGGGCGATACGATCGCAGAACTGGCCAAATGCAATACGTTGCGACTTATACCAATGTGAGTGGTGAGGAATTGAAAGGGCCATTTTACCTCGAGATTGCAGATATTAGTAGCACAAGGGTTACGGTTGTAAATCCATCCGACACTACCAGCGCAGGGAATGCTGTTTTCGTAAGTGATACCGACACCTTAGAAGATGGTTTGACAATTGAATTTTCAGTCATATTTAGTGGTCGCGACCGTATTTCATATTCCTCTAATGCTTACAATGAAAAAACGATAGTCTTGATTGATAGCGATAACGATGGCGTTTACGACCATGAAGATGAATGCCCAAATACGCCGTCGGGAACCTTAGTTGCTGCGAATGGTTGTATGCCATTGAACACCGAGCCAACTGTAACCATTGATTCTCCGGTCACATTAAGCACTTTTGGACATTCTCCAGTTTTAGTAACCGGTACTGTGTCAGAAGATGTTACAACACTCACGTTAAACGGTATAGCTCTTACACCTGCCTCAGGCCAGTTTGAAGCTCAAGTTGCGTTAACTGAAGGCCACAATGTAATTGTTGCAAGAACTGTCGACACCAATAATAACGTAGAGACAGCATCGATTACAGTATCGTTAGACCTAACACCGCCCTACGTCACCCTTGAGTCACACGAAGATGGCGACGTGGTATATACAGACAAAATAACGGTAACGGGTCTTGTTAACGACATTGTAAGAGGCACTGTTGAATCTACTCAAGCTAATGTAAAAGCTAACGGCCAAGTTGGCGAAGTATCGAATCGTAGTTATGTCGTGAAAGATGTTCCGTTGGAGGTGGGCGATAACGTCATCGAAGTCTCAGCCTCCGACCAAGTAGGTAATACAGACAAGATTAGCTTTAATATTGAATACAAGTTACCGATAGGCAAAAAAATTGAATTAAATAGTGGGCAAGATCAGTCAGCACCGATTGGCGATCTTTTATCCGAGCCTCTTTCAGTTAAAGTATCAGATGATAGCGGCAATCCACTAGCGAATGAAGCAGTTATTTTCAGGGTAACCCAAGGTGCTGGTTTAGTGGCCTATGGTGATTCGAATGAAGGTAGAGCTGTTGTGGTTGATACTGACGCAGAAGGTATCGCGTCAACGAAGTTTGGTATTGGTGCTCGAGTTGGAAAAGCGAATCATAAAGTGTCGGCAAAAGTTGTTGGCTTTGATGGAGCTGTATCTTTTGTTGCGTCAGGCTTGGCTAAAATCGGTGACAAAATAAGCGTGAATTCAGGCAACAATCAACGCGGTATAATTGGGCAGCCTTTACCATCTCCATTTGTAGTGGCGGTTACTGATATTGGTTCAAATGTAGTGTCGGGGGCGAGAGTAAAGTTTGAAGTCCTTGTAGGTGGTGGCGTTTTACAAAATGGAAAAGGTACTTACGAAACCACAACAGATAGTGACGGTCGAGCAAGTGCAATTCTTACATTAGGTCAGTTGCACGGTTTGGATGCGCAACGAGTTAACGTAACGCTGATTGATGCGCCCGAAGGCGAAACATTAACGGCTGGATTTTTAGCAAGTGGTTTTGAAGCAGCGGATCCCGCAGATACGACGATTTCTGGGGTAGTGCTTAGCAATCAAGATGAGCCCTTAGAAGGTGTTACTGTCAGAGTAGATGGCACGACACGTGAATCGAAAACAGATGGTCAAGGTCGATTCGAAATTGATTCGGTACCTGTCGGTCCGGTTCATTTGATTGCAGATGGCTCGACGGTGAAAGGAACCGGAGAATATCCGGCTTTAAGTTACCGGATAGTGACGATCGCCGGGGTCGAAAACCCTTTATCTTCGCCAATTTATATGGTCAAACTTAATTTAGATAATGCAGTTTATGCGGGTAAAGAAGACGTTTCGCTTACTTTAGAAAAATTCCCAGGTTTTAAACTCGACATTGCCAAAGATTCTGTAACCTTTCCAGATGGCTCACGTGAAGGCTTCGTTTCCGTTACGCCAGTAAATGCCGCAGCAGTACCTATGGCGCCACCAAATGGAATGCAACCACAATTTATTGTGACCATACAGCCTACAGGTACACAATTTTATCCTCCAGCTAAACTAACATTGCCAAACGTTGATGGACATAGCCCCGGTGCTCAGGTGGAGATGTATTCATTCGACCATGATTTGGAAGAGTTCGTTGCGATAGGCTTGGGCACAGTAACGGAAGATGGGTCTTTAGTGGAGTCTAATCCAGGAGTTGGTGTTGTAAAAGCAGGTTGGCATTGTGGTTCTCAACCAGGCGGTTCTGGATGCTGTGAAAATAAGAAAAAGACGTGTGATTATTGCTCTAATAAAGTTGGTAGCTGCCCTGGAACTTGTGAGTTTGTGCCGGATCGTATAGCTGAGGTACAAACGCCAGGAAACTGCCAGAAAGAATATTGTGGTCCATCGAAAGAGGACAATAGCGATATACCGACAAATGATGTGGTAGGTGACTGTAAAAAACCTGGTTGTGAAGCTGGGTCTGCAACAGAAATTGCAGACCCAAATGACATTAAAGAAGAGGATAAAGAGTGTAAGGAATGCAGTGGGTTAGAGCTCACAAGTAAACTTGATGGCACTGCAGTATCAGGAGAAATTTGCCAAGAGTGCCAAGGGGGAGCAGTAAAGAACAAGCCAAATGGAACTGAAATTGAGGGCGAAGTTTGTAAAGAATGTTCATCTGGTAAGGTGGCGAATGTAGAAGATGGAGTTGCTCCTGAAGCTTCTAATTTATGCAAGGTTTGTAAAGGGGGTAAACTAATAAATAAGGTCGATCCTGAAAATTTTAAACCTATTTCCGACGGTCCGAATTTGTCTTTAGATTTAGACAGAGCAAAACCTCTTACAAGTGCAATTGAAGCGGGTTTAAAAAAGATGGGGATTAACGCGAGTGCTAGTTTGGGGGCTTCAGTGTCTTATAAAGCAGGGCCTTGCTGTAACCCTTCAGATGGGATACTTGTTGAAGAAGCCGTCACAGAGGCAAAAGGAAACTTAAGCCTCGACGTTAAAGCAGAGGGAAGAATCCCGGGGTTATCTAGAGGCTTTAGTGAAGTTGGCTTCGATGTAGGCGGTTTTACTGGAAGTGTAGATTTTGGTATAGGTGTCAAAGCTTCTATTGCTTTAAAATTTAATGGTGAATTTGGACAACGATATGAATCTTGTGTCAACGATGGAGAGGACTGTGCTTTTGGCCAGTTGTCAGTAAACTTTTCTCCGGCACTATCGCCATTTGCCGAAGCTATTGTATGTTTAGCTTATGATGTTTTTGGTGTGTCAATTGATGGGTGCGCAGGGGTTGACGGTATTATAAGTTTAACGTCAGGCGTCAGTTACTCTAAATCGATGAATGTTGGCAGTTGTACGATTGGATCATCTGGTGGTGGAAAAATTGATGATGTTGCGGTTACTGGAGAGATAAAAATAATATTAGGTAGCGATGATTTTGGCGTCAGTATGGGTAAGGTTATTTTATTAAATGGTTTCGATATATAGGTTTTAGGCTTTGAAAATGTATAAATTAGTTTCTTTTTTATTATTAAATATGCTTTTAGTAGGAAGTGCTTTGGGAGATCAAAGGATTAGCTTTCCAGTTTCTATTTTTAAAGATAGCTTGCCGAATCCATCTTCCCTTTATATTAATTTTCCTTATGAGTTGGTAGATAAGTCATATGATCAATTTAGGCAGGGAGATCTAAGTCAAGAAGACTTGATTTTCTTGAAAACGATGGATGCACTTAGGGGGAACGATGCTAAATCTCTGTTTTCTCTAATAAAACTAGAAAGCGGTTTGTCAAATAAAGAAGAGATTAAGTCTTACATATTAAAATTTAACAACTTGTATTCGGGTTTTTCAGACTTACAGATAATTGCAAAAATAACGCTCTACCAAAGGGTTTTATATGTCTGGAGCGTGAATGTTCGGGGGAGAACAATAGCTACGTCTCACATATTTGAGAAGATAAATGGAACGTTAAAATACAAGCAGCTTGAATCGGCATCACCACTTGAATTAGTAGTTAAACAAGCGGCTGTAAATTCATACTATATGCCCAAAAAATACCCATCTTTATCGAATTACAAAAGCCAGTATGAAGTTGAATTATTAAATGATGAAAGCCCTTCTGGAGCCTATATGCAGTTTTCAGGAAATCTTCTTACTATGAGCAGAAACGATGAAGAATATTTTAAAGAAAATAACGATAGCTTACTAATTTTTCCATTCTATCAAAACATGTTGAGCTATATAAAAACCAATTCATTGAATTCTTTCATTGATAATTTGTCACCCAAAAGCCAGAAAAGGATAGGAGGGTATCCATCCCCATCAGAAAGCAAAGAAGTATCAGAATACTTAAAAAATTTACTTTTGCCTATTGATTTGGTTTTTGTTTTGGATGCAGACCCGTTTTATTTGGTTTTTGGAACTAACGATAGTCGATTGTTGGCTGAAGCTGCAGAAAAAGGCAATGACAGCGATATTCTATCTAGGGTTAATTTTAGTTATGCGTATTTATATAAAGGCAAGAATGGCTTCGAATTTGTTAATGTTAGGTATGTCAATCAGTTTGATATGGTTTTAAGAAAAGGTAATTTTATTGCTGACTCAGTATTGGCTCCAATATTAAGTTCGAATCAGAAATAAAAGTTATATTTAAATTTTTGGAAAGGTTGATTTGAAGACTAAAACTTCGTCAAAATTTTTAAGGGCAATTAAGTAGTGTTAAATCGTCATTGAAGTTTTTTAGACGATATTTTTTGAAAAAGTGCGGGATAGGATATTGGTTTAGGGAAATAAAATGAACAAGTTGAATCTGGTAGTTTTGTGTATAGCGACAGTTGCTTCGAGTCTACCCTCTTATGCAGTAGAGCTAAATGAAAAGTGTGTGGTGAATATTTTAAATCGCACTATTCAAGTTGACCAAGACGGCTATTGGGCTTTACCTAATGTGCCCTCCAATATGGGTAGGATAAGAGCCCGAGCTACATGCCAATTAGATGACGGCAGAACTGTATCAGGACAGAGTGATTACTTTGCTGTTGTTCAAAACAGCGTAGTTCAAGTAGGTGATATCCAGTTCGAAAACGTTGCCCCTATCCCTTCAGATTTAAATTTTTCTGCATCAACGCCAATTTCTCTAGATACTATCGATCAGACCTTCCAATTAACAATCACAGCATCTTACAGTGATGATAGTGTTCAGGACGTCACTTCTGAAATTTCAGGCATTAATTACGGTTCAACTAACCCTGCTATCGCTTCCGTAACAGCTAATGGCCTAGTGACGGCGCACGCGAATGGCATTGCACTAATAAGTGCTCGGAAAGATGGTGTGTTGGTAAGCCGTGCAGTGAATATTTCAACGAGTGGAGATGCTGACGGTGATGGTCTCCCCGATGATTACGAAACTGAAAACGGTTTAAACCCAGCTGATCCCGTGGATGCTTTTGAAGATAAAGACGGTGATGGCCTAACAGCCTTGGAAGAGTACTCTGCGGGAACAGATATTAACAATGCTGATAGTGACAATGACGGCATTTCTGACAAGGAAGAACTAGAGGCCGGTGAAGATGGTTTCATTACTAACCCGTTATTAGCCGATAGCGACGGTGACGGTATTCGAGATGGTTTAGAAATATTTATTGGCTCTGATCCAAATGACGAAAACAGTGGTGACCTCTCTAATGCGGTCAACTTTATAACCGTTTCTCCTGCTGCTATTTTCTTAACTTATAACGCTATTGATGGTGAAGCGAGTGGGCAACTTCGTGTCACAGGGCACATGCTAGACGGTAGCGAAATTGATTTGACCGAACAGGGAAGTGGTACTACCTATACTAGTGCCGACCTAACTATAGCGAGCTTTGGCCTAGAAGACGGCGAAGTTTTTGCTGGTCAAGAAGGTACAACTGAAATTATTGTCTCTAACAACGGCTCAGAATTTACTGTGGCAGTAGAAGTTGATGAGTTTGAGCCAGTTGCGGTGTCAGCAATCTCTATTCCAGGCTATGCAAACAATGTTGATGTTCAAGGTGATATTGCCTATGTTGCAGCGGGAGGAAGTGGCTTGCAAATCGTCAACGTTGCTGACAGAACCAATCCCTCAATCATTTCGGCAATTGACACTAGTGGAACCGCAATTGATGTTAAAGTGCGTGGGGAATATGTTTATATTGCCGATGGTAGCGGTGGCTTAATTGTAGTAAACGTGTCTGATGAACTTGCCCCTACTGTAGTTCAGGAAATAAGCACTTCTGGGTTCGCAAAAGATCTAAGCTTGCATGATGATTATATATATATTGCGAGTGATATTGGTCTAGAAATTTTTAGTATCGCAGATCCTAATAATGTAATCCCTGTTGGGGAAAATGATGCTTTATCGAAAGCTAAAGGTGTCGCCACTGATGGAGACTTGCTAGCCCTAATTAACGATAACGCACTTGCAGTATTTGATATTACAGATCGCACAGCACCGCTAAGAATTACCTCTTCAAATATCGGTAACTTAAAAAGTATAGATTTCGATAATGGCTATATATACGTAGCTGCTTATAGCACAGGGTGGAGATCATATAAACTGAATCAGCCATCTGCAAGTGAACCAGACGCGGAAGTGTCGTTACAGCAGGTGGCAGGGAATCGTGACTTTGTGCCCCGAGATGTTGCTGTTGCAGATGGTTTTACCTTTTTTGCTGAGCAACTATTCCCTAATGTTGTTGCATTTGTAAATACTCGAGACGCAGAAAATCCATTCTTTCAAAGCACAATTAATCTTTCTTCATTAGGTGATTACGCCGGTACTGGAATAGCGGTCGACAGCGCCTATGCTTACATAACGGAAGAACGTTACATCGTAAGTTCAGACTATAAGGCAACAGGTACAACTAAGTTATTTATTGCCCAATACCGTATGCTAAACGATGCAAATGGCATTGCTCCAGAGGTCAATTTGTTAGGGCCGACAGATCGCTCAGTTGTTGTAGCAGGAAGTAGAATTAATTTATCTGCGACAGCGAATGATGATGTTGCAGTGCGAGCAGTTGAATTTTGGGTTAACGGTAATAAAGTTGCGGAAGACTCAACTTATCCTTATCAAGTTCCCTATACGGTTGTCTCTGATGAACGTGTGCTCACTATAGTTGCTAAAGTGTTTGACTATGGAAGTAACTCAGCTGAAAGCTCTCCTCATCTCGTAGAGGTTCAGCCTGATGGCGACAACGATGGTTTAGGTGACAACGAAGAAGTTGATGTCTGGCATACAGATCCTAATGATGCAGATAGCGATAACGATGGTGTATTAGATGGAGAGGAAATTGCTAGGGGTATTGACCCAAATAACGTTGATTCTGATAGCGATGGATTAAACGATGGTGAAGAATTACTTAATGGTACCGATCCCAGAAATCCAGACACAGAGGCACCATTTGTTACCGCGACTTCACCCGAGAATGGTGTAACGGATCAGGCAGAAAATACGCCAGTAGAAGTTGTATTCAATGAGCCTTTACTTGCCAAATCTGTGAAAAGTGGTGCGTTAAGTATATTAGAAGATGGTTTGCTGGAAGTGCCTGGTTCATTGAGGTTAACGAATGGCGGTACAACACTGTCATTTACTGCGAGTGACCTGCTAAAAGACTATACGAATTACACTGTTGTAGTTGCTGGTGTTAAAGATATTGCTGGCAATCCAATTGTTGAAGATTATCAGTTTAGCTTTGAAACAGGGAATACGGTTGATACTGATCGCCCCACAGTCATTTCAGTAACACCCACAGCAAATAGCACTGGTGTGCCAGTAAATGCGTCTATAACAGTGGTTTTAAGCGAGCGAATAGATCCACTAACAATTGATGAAAATGCACTTTATGTGGTGGATAGAACAACAGGGCTTCGCATAGATGGCGTGACAACGCTTTTAGATGACAATCAATCGCTCACCTTTGCGCCTAACGTTGCCTTTTTGGTTGGGCGGCAACATCAAATAGTGTTAACGAGTCAGATTAAAGACCTCTTCGGTAACACACTCTACAATACCAATTACTATTTCACCACAAGCTTTGATACTGACGCTACTGGGCCCCAAATAATAGCGACAAGTGTTTTGGACGAGCAGTCAGATGTACCGATAAATGCACGCATTCGCGTGCGCTTCGATGAAGCAGTAAATAGCCTTACGCTAGATAACACTAAGTTACTACTCAATGGTAATGAAGTTGCTGTTGATACAGCAATTAGCGACAATAATACCGTTGTGAGTTTAACGCCTAGGTTGATGCTGGAACCCAATACGAGTTATGAATTATTTGTCGATTTAGTAACAGATTTAAGCGGAAATTTCTTACAACAGTCTAAGACGATTGGTTTTACTACTACCTCTGAGACAGATACAGCTTCAGAGTCAATCACAGGGACTTCTCCCAAAAGCAACGATCGTGAAACTCCACTCAATGCGATTCTTGATTTTTCTATTAGCGGGCGACTTGATCCTACAACGGTAACAGGAAATGAAGTTTATCTGCTTGATTACGACGGCACCCGCGCACGTGTCAGTGCAGAGGTTAGTCTCAGCAATGATGGACAACGAATAAGTCTGATCCCTAGTGAGCCATTGTTACCAGGTACACGCTATCGCATATACCTTGGTTACGGGAATTATATTTATGATTTGGCTGGTAACCGGCTATCTAGCAACAGTTATTATTTTTACACTGGTACATCGATGGATACTGATGCACCGGAAGTAGTTAACCATGGCTTAAGTGGCAACGTGGACGAGGTTGCCCTGAATTCAGTGATTAACATTAGCTTCAACGAGCCATTAAGTGAAGTGTGCTTGAGCGGCGATACGGTGCAACTTAGTAACAGTTCAGGTGCAGTAGCCGTGAGTTGGAGCCTAAGTAGCGATAAACAAACGTTAAAAGTCTATGCCGAAGATGACTTAGTTGCCAACTCGGATTATCAATTAACGTTGAATGGCTTGTGCGATTTGGCTGGCCAAACGTTAGATAACTACCAACTTAACTTTACAACGGGTACTGCGCGAGATACGTCAGGACCATCTGTTATTGCTATTACGCCAAGCCATGGCAGTACGGATGTAGGCGTTGACAGCTCGATTCGTGTTGAGTTTAGTGAAGTGTTAGATCCGGTTAGTTTTGTGAACCGAGTTGCATCGGGTCATGCACGGGTATACGCCGCTACTGGAAATGTAGCAGGCGAGTGGGACGTTAATGGGAGTGTCGTGGTCTTTACCCCCACAAACCCACTGCCGGGAGCAACCCGTGTTACGACCTATTTGAACGATATTGAAGATCAAGCGGGTAATGACAGCAGCTATCGGACCTATTACTTTAACACTGCTGCAACGTTAGATGGCGTATCGCCAGTGGTAACGTCAGTAGTACCAGCCGATGGTGCGATGGATGTGGGGCCAAATAATGATGTAGTGCTAACCTTCTCAGAGTCACTCAATAGTGCTGACATCAACTCGTATAACTTTGTGGTATACAACCAAGGAAGCTTAATACGCCCCACGGTTTACCATTCACGAGATGGCCGCACGGTTACCTTGCGCAGCACATGGCCAAGCAATGCAGTATTAACGGTAGTGGTGACGGGTAATGTCAGAGACCTATCAGGAAACTACTTAACTGATTATGCCAGCGTGTTTACTACCGCGGTGGTAGATACCGATAGGTCTCGCCCAAGCGTGTCTCGCGTTTATCCGAGTAGTGGCGCGACCAATGTCCCTGTTGATAGCAGCATTACGTTGTACACCAACGAAGTCATGAATGAGAGCTCGCTAGAAGAGGCGATACACGTTGCACAAAATGGTGTCTTAATAGGCGGGACACTCACAGTGACAGGCTCAGGGCGAGCCATTGTCTTTACGCCACAAGAGGCACTTACTGAAGGTGCGTTAATTCAAGTGTATCTGGACAGTACTGCCACTGACGACTCAGGCAATGCACTAAACAGTTATGAGTCGAGTTTTAGAGTAGCGACGCCTACGGCGACAGCCGGTGTACGTCCGGTACCGATTGGATATAGCCCTTATAGCAACCAAGATGATGCGCCGCTGAATCCGACTATTCAAATAGCCTTCAACCAAGCGATAGACGAAGGTTCATTGTCAGGGCGTGTATTGCTTACCAAGCAAAGTGGTGGTGGCGAAATAGCAGCCACGGTGACGGTAGAGCAAGGCAGTATTGTACAGATTGTGCCGGATACTTTATTGGATGCAGAAACGGATTACTATGTGCGCCTAGATTACCGTATCGAAGATATGGATGGTGATCAGTCTGGTTCTTGGCGCTATCTGTACTTCAGTACGGGCAGTGATGCGGTAGCGGATGATCAACAACCTCAGGTGGTTGCAATGAGTCCACCTGATGGGACGACGGATGTTGCCCTAAATCCGCGGATACATGTGCGGTTTGATGAAGCCATTAATCCAATTGGTGTAGTGCCAGAGGCTGGGATGGATATGAGTTTTGCGTCGAACCAGCGTGAATTACTCTATACCCGTCATCGTCCATGGTTACCGGCAAGTGAAATTACGGAATCCGTACCGTCATTCACAGATATTGCGGGCAATGCGGGGGTAGGTGCATCAACAAGCTTCACCACAGGGCAAGAGCCTGATGTCGCCGCGCCGACGGTCGAGACTTATTTGCCAGAATACAATGCGACGGTGCCCACGAATGCCGTGGTTCGGATACGCCTGAATGAGGCGGTAGATCCGCTTCAGGTAAATACGAGCAACGTGTACGTAGTAAATACGAATGACACGAGCACACGTATTCCAGGGCAGGTGAGTGTAGAGTCTGATGGACGTACGATAGTATGGACGCCAAATGAAGTACTGGCAGTGAATGACCGATTCTATGTACGTGCTTACTACATGACTGATTTAAGTGGTAATAGCACCAATCATAGCCATTACTTCTACACAAGTTCAGAAGCGGATTATGTTAAGCCTACCGTTTTGAGTACATCAGTAACGGAAGGACAAACCGAAGTTCCACTGAATGCCAGACTGCGCGTGAGATTTAGTGAGCCGATGTCTTCCTTAGAATCTGAGTTAGTGTTCCTGACGTCACTAGGAGAATCTGTGCCAGTGAATTATAGCTGGAACAGTGACAGAACACTGTTGACGTTGATCCCTAAACAGCTGATGGGTATTAATACTACGTATACTTTGAATATTGGCCAATCTCCTGATTTGTCAGGAAATACTGTGACTCCAGTTACAGTCTCGTTCACTACAGGTGGTTTTGTTGACTCAATAGCAGGTAATATAGTGACGTACTCTCCATCTAGTAATGCGACTGATGTACCACTTAATGCGGTTATCGAGTTCAAAGTGAGTGATGAATTAGACCCTACTTTACTCACCAGTGGTTCATTCTATGTGATTGACGTTGATGGAGATGGTCTTCCAATACTTGCTTCGTTATTACTAAGTGAAGATGGCCAAACGGCAAGGTTAACGCCATCCGATAATTTTGAAGCAAATAACCGATACCGCGTTTATTTTGGGTATGGGGAAAACCTCTATGATTTAGCTGGAAACCGGCTACCTTATACATCCTTTTATTTTTACAGCGGTGATGCGGAAGATGATGTAGCTATAGAAGTGAAGAATCATAATTTAAGTGGAAGCCAAAATGAGGTTGCAACCAACATCCAATTGAGAGTTACGCTGTCAGAAAAGGCTAACCCTCTCTGCGTAACCTCGAGTAATGTATTGCTAAGTGATCTAGATGGCTTAGTTCCTATAAATGTAGGCCTGAGTTCAGATCAATTAACCTTACTTGTCACACCCACTACTAATTTAAAAGCTGTATCAAATTACGCACTGCAGCTTAAAAATGTTTGTGACTTAAGCCTAAACAAGATGGCTGATTTTCAACTGGCCTTCACTACAGGTGACAGTGTAGATACATCCGCACCAAGGATTGTAAGCTTCACGCCAGAGGCTTATACCACTGATGTTTCGTTAACGACAAATATTAGTGTTGAGTTTGATGAACCCATTGATGCTGAAAGATTTTTAACTGAGATAAGGGCGAACGACATACGTGTTTATTCCAGTTCAGACACAATTTCAGGTAACTGGACCGTTGTTCGAAATATAGCAACGTTTGATCCGTTGAACCCCTTACCTGCTGATACAGCGATTTATGTAAGGGTGAATGATGTTGATGATCAAGTAGGAAATGAGAGTGGTGTAACCACTCGCTATATTACTACCACATCATTTTAACTATAGGACTAGCCAATATTATGAATAACCATATTAAGCTGTATATTGTTGCAATCGCTATTTGTAGTGTCATTGCTGCCTTTTATTTTTTGAACAACAATGAATCCACAGACTTAGAAATTAATAATGAGGAAAGCCAACAAAGGCCATCCTCAGGTTATAAAGAACAAAAGTCCGAAAAGCTCAGTTGGTTCAAAAATATGCTCTCGGATACTTCTGGTTCTCAGACTCAAAGTAGTGTCCAAGCGCCACTACCTCCACATCTTAATTCTGTCAAATCCAACCCAAATGAAGTGACGATAGTGGTAGATGAAAGCTTGATAATGCAGCGAGAATTAGAGTTCGATACGCTTATAAAAGACTACAACGCTAATCTAGCTAATCGAGACAACCAAAAAGCGTTAAAGAAACGTTTCAAAGAAACTTCAGCAGATTATAAGCAAAATATTATCGCCAAGGTAAGGCAGTTAAATAACAATGAAGGAGAAAACTAGAATGAAATGGCGAATTATTGGAATGAGAGTGCTGTTTATCTCTTCCGTCGCTTTTACCGCAGTTTTTAGTAGTAATGCGCAAGTATTACCTATTCCAAACCAGAACGAGCACGGCGCCTTCTTGCTCGACCCATGGAAGCCCGAAGCTCCAGTTCTAGTCGCCTTTATCGATCCATATTGCCCATACTGTATCAAGGCACTAAAGTCGAAAGAACGTTATCAATACTACAATACATTTATATTTTGGGCTGGCATTTTAGGTGATAGAAGCATCGCTCGGGTAGAGGAAATACTTGCCTGCAATAATCCTGTCTCTGAATCAGTAATTAACAGTGTTGTGCAAAGAATAGCCCCCGAATGTGACACGAGCAAGTCTCTTGATCACAGAGAGTTGGCACAACATATGGCAGATGCTTATGACCCAATGGCGGTTCCATCCTATTATTTTGGTGGGCGCCGTGTCGGACTTGGTGAACTAGCTAGAATGGTCAATGGTGTAAACCAATTAGAGTCTACAGTTAAATTGGACTGGTCAAGATATGCTGAACTGAGGTGGCGTCGAAATAATCATAACCTTGCAAAACTAATAGCAGTTGTACCGACGGAATGGTCAGCTAACGAAGTGCAGAATAATATCCCCCTAGACGCGAAGTTCGATTGGTATGTCGCAGGGGCAAATTTTGAAGCAATTTGTTCTCAACTGAATGAGGGATGTGAATTAGAGGCAAAAGAAGGCTATAGAAAGCGCTCCGCTGAAATTCAGTTACTTTATGACCTAAAGAGTAGCGATAAAGTACAGTATGTATTAAATGGGGTATTACTAAATGACCCCACTAAGCTATTTTCAAAAAGTATGGTTAATTAGAAAAATAGTTTATTAAGTTGCAAACTAAGCCAAGCTTAGTTTGCTTCTATTTCTGTATTGTTCAAAAACGACGAGCTGGCAGACTCCATTCTTACTGGGGGCTGTTGACGTAAGGGAACCAAAATAGTCGCCCTTGCCATGTCAGTAATTGGCAGGTCTTGATAATCTTCCCCTAGTGCCCACTTAGCATATCTCTGATTAAGTTTTCTATATTTAAGCACTGCATTGAGGGTAATTGGGCCCTTGGCCCAACTAGGCACATCGAACGTGTACTCGACAATGTCAGAGCCCCCAGCAGGAATAAAGTTTTTGTAGGTCTCTCCAACGCGATTGAAAAGGTCGTGTTTCCAAACTAATTTCCCAAAGCGATCTATGGGTAACGAACGATAAAAGTAAGCGTTGGTTTCAACTGAAAGATCATCCTCAAGGAATCCACTTTGATATATGACTTTTCCGGTTGCATCTAAAGCAGTAAAAGCGATCCACGCCTCATTGATATCCAAAGTTCCAGCGGGAAAGTTATGGCCCACTCCAATGTTTGCTGCAACTACATTTAATTTGACTGTCTCGTTCAAATAAAAGTAGGCAGGTGTTTCCGTTATCGCTCGAATATCCTCGGTTATTTGTTTATCTGATTGCGTAGCGTCTTTACGGTTTGGTGGGTTGATGGTTAGGCGTACTTTATTACTTTGAAGGAATTTTTGAGTTTGTGCTAGCTGTTCTTTATCGCCGTTGAGCGAAGGGAGCATTGTATTGGCACCAATAAATCGGTGAGAACGAAACTCACCTTCCGAATTAGCTGACGGGTCATTTCCTTTGACCAAAGGCATATGACAATCTTGACACCGAGTTTTTTTAGAATGAGCGAAGACTTGCTCACTTTGCATCGAATAAGGGCTTTCCAGCCAAGCTGTGTATTCATCCTGCATTTTTACCCAACCCCAGTTATTCATTTCCTTGTCCATGAACTGAACATGACAGGTTGCGCACAATTCGGGTTCAATAAGTATTTCTTTTGCCATGTCAGTCTTATGTTGGCTAGGGTTGATTCGAATCAAATACTCACGCAACGCGCTAAAAAAATTCGATTCATAACCATCAAAAAGATAAGGTTTGTGCGGCTCATACCGATAGCTGGCTACGCCCTTCAAATGCGTTGCGGATTCAATATTATGACAACTTAAACAGCTTATTCCTTCGTGAAATGCGGTCGTGTTTTTTATACCTCCATGTGTGCCACCTTCAGATAATTGACCTGTTAATAATGCAACAGGTGCATGACACCCCTCACAATAGCGCGTGGCTTCAATTCCTTTATTTTCTGACAGTAATGTGATGTTTTTGACATAAGTTGGGTCTGATGCTGCCTGTTTATGAATAGAGCTATACCATTGCTCTGCAATTTCTTTGTGACAATTGGCGCAGTTTTGAGACCCCGCGATTTGGTTTTTGTCTATAAATGTACCGCTAGCCGTGTCAGTTTGACTTGGACGAAATGGATGCGGACCGTAGTTATACTGGTAATCAGTGACAGCGGGCTGGTTACTTGGCTCAATTTCGAATGCCAGATATATTAAGCTTAAACTGAATGTAATAGTAAAAAAGCCTAGTGCAAAAGTACCTATTCGAAGAAAGGCCTGCTCTTCGAGGCTAGGAAAGTATCGGAAGTTTTGCTCTTTAGAGCGAGCGAGTGAAGCACGTCGTTTGGGGGCCAACCAAATATAATGTGAAATGACATGAAAAATGAGCACTCCAAATAATGAAAAGCCAGATGCGATATGAATATTCAGTAGCCAAGCTGTCTGCTCAGTTAGTCCGGCTACGATAATATAAACCCCTGTAAAACCCATAACAATAGAAAGCACAAACAGAAAAATACCCGATGTGAATAATCCAGCTCTCCGTTGACCTAAAGTTCGATAAAAATGATTAATTATAAAGGGAACCAACAGGAGCAAGCTGGCAGTACCAATAAAGCCATGGGCTAATACAAGCCACTGACTAAAAACACTATGGCTACTAGATATGTAGCTATATAGGCCAGATAGTAGCAATACGACTAACATGCTATACAGCCAGCGGTTCTGCCGTTTTTCTCTCATTAACAATTGAGATGTACTTGTTGTGTTGTTCACAGTAAAAAGCTCTCTAAAGTGGCTTGTCCATCCTGGATAAGCTTAAACATTGCGGCCCAGCGTTTGTCGAAGGGAATTGCCGGGGAAAAGGCTATGATCTTTAGGTAGTCATAGAATTTCTGGGCTTGAAAATCAGTTGGTACTGCAGACGTAAGTTGAATTTGACTGAATTCAGTCATTACATCTCTTGTTGCTGCTTTTGCATAATGCATAGCTAGGTCTAATGCATAGGGCTTTTTAAACGCTAACCCTATAGCTAATGCGGTTTTCCTAACTTTTAATATGTGGTGATGTTTAATTAACTCAATAAGAACTCGATCTGCTTCATAAGTTGGGTGATTTGCGATAGCCTCAATGACAGTAGTCAACCTACTAGAGACCATTTCAGTTGACAGTGGTGCAGAGGGAATTAACTTTTTTAAAAAGCTCAATGGTGGGGATGAGGCAACATTGGAATCTGTTTTCAACCAACAGTTTAAGGCTTGATAAGATGTCGGCCTATTCTCCAACCAACTTAAACTAATAGTTCCTGTTAGTTTAGTTTGGTAGTCACATAACTTAAGCCATCGACTGTTTTCTGAGTTGATTAGTTCTATTGGAATACTTTTTAATAACGACAAGAGCTTAGGGTACTTATAAGTTTTTAAGCTGTAGAGCAAGGCCTGAGTAGTTTCTTCATTTCTTAGAAAATCGGATAGTTCTTTTTTAGAGAAGACATGCTGTCGCTGTATCAGTTTTTTGATAATGTGTTTTTGTGCCTTTATAGTTCGGTCAGCAAAGCGCCATTTTGTAGTATCTTCATCTGAGGGACTTATGGACGCTAAATGAGTGGCTGCCTTATCGGCAATGCTAGATTTATCAGAAGTAAGGTAATTTTCAAGGATCTCCCTCTTTCTATTCCTATCACTTAAAATTAGTAAATCTAAGGCTGCAAGTATCTGATCCTCAATAGTGAGCTGCAATCTTTCTAATTTATTTAAAGTTGACTCTAACGGTTGCCAAATCACATCGGGCTTTAATACCAGACTGTCCAATTGATTATCATGCAGTAATGCTACGGCTACATTTATTGACTGAGTACCGTTATGCTCGAAATCTAACAATTGAGCTATCAATGATTGAAAGTTTTCATAGCCAAGACGTTTTAAAGCTATCAAGGTAGCTGCTTTTACCCTTGCCGAGGATTCGGTTTCGAGCAGTCTAAATAGCTCTGGTACAGCTTTAATGTCCCGTATTAGTCCAAGAGCGCGTATTGCTGCTATTGTAACTTTTTCCGATGAACTTGGTTGAGTTGCTAATGCTATTAATGGAACAACAGCCCGATAATTCTCTGCTTCAGCAAGTGCTTCAATCGTACATAGTTTTACACTTTCTTCTTTAGCCGAGAGCATAAAAATTAAGTGTGAGTTGGCCAATCCTTTTCTTCTAACTACGGCTTCTTCTTCATGAAAAAAGTGCTTAAAGGTATTGGCAATCTTACAACGAACCTTCGGTGAAGCGTCCTTATCCATACGAATTAGCCTGCGAATGCTAATCTCATGTTCTTGTTGCATGAGGGCTTTGATTCCCGCTATACGAATTTTATCGTCACTTGAAACGAGCGCCCTTTCGATGAATTTTAAGCTCAAAGAGTCACGTGTAAATGACGCGGAAGTGAGAGCTTGAACTATAGTGTTTCGTGTATGAAGACTACTGTCGACATGGGTGAAGAGATAGTCAAGTTCTCTATACATCAATGCATTAACGTCTGGCTGCATGTTAGATGAAGAAAGGATAGCCCCTTCAATACTCTGTATTAATTGCGATTGTTGTTTTTCTGACAGCATTGATAGCCAGGGTTTATCACTAACTGTCTTTGTACTTATTTCGCTTGTCTGGTCTGAAGTCTGGTTTGTTAAAATAGAGGCTTCTTCAGCGTTTTTTAGTTGCCAGATTCTGTTTACTTCTAAAGACGGGTAGCGAGTGATTGTATTGTCGGGCCATAGAACTTCGATATCGACCATATTTACGGAAGGTGGCAATGCAAAATGTAAGCGAGAGGTACTTTGTGATAGGAAACTGGAGGGCTGGAAAGCCGAAGTAATAATTTGCTGGTTAGTTTTTGATTGTTGGGACTCAAATGTAAGGGTGACTTTTGCACCATTACTTAATTTTTTCGGATGCTTTAATTCAACATCTATCCAAGGAGCATCAAGGTCGCTTTCATTAATGAGTACGCTGACATAATCATTATTTTGCGTAGTAACAATATCCATTTTTCCGTCGTTATTTATATCTAAGTTAATGACCCCTCGTGTTGGCGCCGTGTTATCAGATAGAAGAAGCTCCGACCTAAATAGACCGTTTTTGTTGACCCATAATTGGTTCGGTTGACCAATGGATAATGAAGGTGCATCACTATCAATACTTGTTGCGCCATTACCTATAAACAAGTCTGGAAACATATCGTTGTTAAAATCTGAAAGTACAGCCCCCCAGCCAAACATGTACAACAGCCTATTGTCTGCAATTCCAGATTCCCAACTTGATTCATAGAGTTGTTGGCTAATAGAGCTGTTGGATTTGAAAGGCTCTAGACGAGTATGAGTATATAGCTTAGGGGGGAATCCTGCGGGAGAAGAAAGTAACAAGTCTTGATAGCCATCAAGGTTAGTATCGCCGATAGCTATGCTATGACTACCATCGGAATGAGATAAATTGTAGTGCCTAGCGCTTTCTTCAAAGCCTTGATTTGCCGGGCGTTGGTTTATAAACAGTCGTTGAGGTGATCCAGCGCTATTCACTACAAGTAAATCTGGGTAATTATCTTGGTTTATATCAAACCAACGTGCTGCAACACCTCGCCCTGAGTTGTCCTGGACTCCTTGGGATACCGCTACTTCATTGAATTGAAAATGGCCTTTATTTTTAAGCAAATAGTTACTTTCGCTTTCATATAAAATAGGATTGAGAGAGTCGTTAACACTGCCGACAAAGCCACTTGCTTGTTCAAATACTTTTTTACCCTGTTGGAAATCAATAAAGTTAGTGACGTAAATATCTAGTAAGCCATCATTGTCAAAATCTGCCATACTTGCAGATGTTGACCAGTTTTTCAGGTCTTGTAGTCCAGAGTTTTCTGTCCGATCCTTAAAAACACCACCTCCAAGGTTTTCGTATATTTGGTTTTGCCCGATATTAGTCACAAGGAGATCTTCGTCTCCGTCATTATCAAGGTCGCCTGCACTACATCCCATAGGATATAAATGCGTGGATAGGTTTGATGTTACTGTAATATTTTCGAAGGTTCGGCCTTCATTATTCAGCCACAAAGTATTAGTTTGAGGGACCTTGTTTTTCCACCAAGTTTGTCTCCCATAAAAGCGATGCTCCCCACTTCCACCTATAATAAATAAATCTTGCCAGCCATCATTGTTGACATCCAGTACGCATATACCTCCACCAATTAGCTGTTGAATTGATGTAAGAACCTTGGTGGTTTGCTGATGAGAAGCTAACAGCCCTGTTTCTAAAGTTTTATCTTTAAAAACTATAGTTGGAGTAGACTTAGGGTTAGATTTCTCTGTGATTTCTAGGGGGACTAGTGAAAAATAAGATCTCGACATTTTCCCGAAAACAAGAATCGAAAACAATAATGAAAGCAGTAAAAAAAAATATACGCGACTATTTTTTTTTAGTGGGATCCGCATATGACCCCAAAGTTATAAGCGAATAAATTATAAGTTGTGTTTTGTAGCATAAACCTTCCTAGTTGATGAAAACTCCTTTTCCAATATAGTAAGTGTATGAATGGTGAATAGTAAACATAAATTAGCCGCGTATTTCTCTTTTGATTTAAAAGTTAAGAAGATTTTTGTCATAGACACTAGTTGGGAGCCATTTTTGGCTGTTCATTGAATATTAATGGCTATACAGATGGTTTTTTTGACTTAGAATATCTCTCTTGAACTGCAATAATCCTAGCCTAGAGATAAGCCTCGGAGACTGAAGCCGCAACGAGAAAAACTGCCCTAATGCTCATCAAATAATGACTTATTTCTGATGTACTTGCGCATGTAGTGGTAGGTAATAGGCCGAAGTAGCCAACTGCGTAGCGATTTCAAAAATCGCTCGTGCGTGGGCGTGTTTTCATAAATTTGATCGTCGTGCAGCCACAGCATTTTACCCACATGCCAAAAATAGAAAGGGAAGGGGGGCATAAACGTGACTACGTCTAAGTCGCAGCAAATACGATATGTTTTATGGTGTAAAAGATAATTTTTGTACCATGAGCGACTGCCCACTGCAGGTTGCCCAAAGGTCACAACTCGTTTAACGGCTTTCGCATTTTTTCGTTCGAAATAATCGGCCATTAGCACCGCTACTGCACCGCCAGAAGAATGCCCAATGAACGTAAAGCGCTTACCCTGTTTTTGCAGAGGTTCTAGAACTTTTACAAGTAACTCCTGTAACGGCAGTGCTTCGTTAATTGTCTTCGTACTTGAATACATAGGTTGATTTAGTAATCGACTGAAGCCCCAATGCACATAGAATTTTTTATCTATTTGTCGGATCTTTGTAGGCAAAAAAATCAAGTTTGCTAACCAGTCTTTAAAACCTAGTGAGCCTCTAAATACCACGATGGCTTCTTTTTTATTATCTACCCACAATATCCTCACGCTCATCCTGCCATATTTATCGACTAAGTGGCGCTCGTAAAAGGGTTTGAGTATTTGACGATAATGCGCTTCGGCATCGGGGTAGGCTAGTTGGCAAAGAATGGCATATCGCTCGTATTGATAGCGTTTCAGTTTTTTCATAGAAAACTATATCAACTCGCTTTACTCTGTTTTGTGAGAAGGATTAATTCAGACACAATGACTCGAATTCTATAAAGCTATAGTGTTTATGTTTCAG
>Ga0209404_10000546_pt1 | contig 29322 bp, 24 predicted proteins | sample TroAtlMetagenome_2_FD_187447 | JGI IMG/M metagenome (GOLD analysis project Ga0209404, IMG submission 187447) | Marine eukaryotic phytoplankton communities from Atlantic Ocean - Tropical Atlantic ANT8 Metagenome (SPAdes) (version 2) | ecosystem: Environmental > Aquatic > Marine > Oceanic...
GGCCAATATTGAGTACATTCCAGGGCTTGCATGCCCTTTTGAAAGTACAAATCTATCTCTATCATCCCATTTTGGATCATTCGGATTAACATTCATATTTATTGCATATAAAGCAGTTAGCAAATCTATCTCTGATAAGGAACCACCAGGATGCCCTGCTTGTGCTCTATACACCATTTTTATTATTTCAACTCTGCATTTACGAGAAATTTCTTTTAATTCCTCTACTAATTCATCATCACTAAGACCATTTAAGCGGCTAAGACCCATAAGAAACAATTAATCCTTAACTATGGAGTCTTTGATTCTTTCTTGAATTTTATAAACTGGAAATTAATGTTTTTTTGTCATTATGTTCTCATACAGCCTCTTAATAGAGCGATTTAAAATAAGTATTATTTCATCCCATAAAGAGAGTATTTTCTTCGGTAATGAAAGTGAAGTAAGGAAAATGAATACTCCAACGAACCAAAAGAAAAACATCAAAGTTGGAAATTGTCCTAATTGAGGTATTTCAAACCACTTAGATGGCTCTCCAACTGTTACAATTAATAATGCTATGAGGACTCCGACTAATGATTCTCCTGCAATGAATCCTGCACCTATTAGCACTCCCCTTGAAGTAACATCTTCTGCTGCTTTCATAGCTGATTTTGTAGGTTTTTCACTTAAATCACCATCCACTCTTAGAATTGCAAGATTAGTTACAAAATAATGGATGAAACCACCAGCAAAAATTGGCACAGATAATTCTAATGGCAAATAAATTCCAATAGCTACAGACATCACTGGTAATTTCCTCCAAACTAATAAAGCAGCAATTAAACCTCCTAAAATAAGCATTTCAACATTTGGACTTCCTCCAAAAATACTTTCAATAATTGTACCAATAAGATCTGCCTGAGGTGCTAATAATGCCTCATCACAATTATACAATTCTCCTCCTTCGTCAATTATTTTAAGATTAGATGCTTCACAATGAGTTCGAGTAATTTTAAAAGCATTATTTAGAAGTAATAGTATTGGTCCAATTACTGCAGCCCCTACAATTACTCCAATTGTTTCTGCTATTTGTTGCCTCCAAGGAGTTGCACCAACCATATGTCCTGTTTTCAAATCCTGCATTACATCGCCAGCAATTGCTGCATTTACTGCAACAACTGATGCAATAATTAGTGTTGCAAACATCATTGTAGAGTTGTCAGCACCTATTAACGAACCTACAATATAGACTAATGCTGCAGTAAACATTAATGTTGCAATAGTCATGCCAGAAACGGGAGAATTACTTGACCCTACAACACCTGCAATATATCCTGCAACTGCAGAAAAGAAAAATGCAACACCCGCAATAAATATTGTACCAGCAATTGCAAGACTAAAACCTAACTTCCATGTAAAAAATAAAAATGACAATAATAAAATCAATCCACAAACTCCGAGTACGATCCTCATATCCGTATCTTTTTCAGTACGAATTACAACTTCATTTTCTGAAGCATTAAAATTCAAAGCTTTCGAAAAACCAGTAAATATCGTATTTCTCATAGACCATAAGGTCCAAACCCCACCAACAACCATTGCACCTGCGCCAATATATCTTACCTGCTCACTCCATACTTTGTAATACGAAGGACCACCGTGCCATTCTCCATTTACTGCTGAATTCCATCCTACAGGCTCAGTGGGAAATCCATGAAGAAGTCCGAAGATGGGAACTAAAAATCCAAAACCTAAAATCCCACCAATGAATATGAATGAAGCAATTCTAAGCCCTACAATATAACCTACTGAAAGCAAAGCTAGGGACATTTCACTGCCAGCATAAAATTTAGTACCTAAGAATTCACCTACAGAATGTACACCTTTTTTTGTTACTTTTAACCCTTCAACAACCCATCCATACATTCCGCCAATTATCAATGCATAAATAATTGCAACTAAACCTGTTCCTCCTTTTTCTCCAGCAATAAGTACTTCTGTACATGCAACTCCTTCAGGATAAGGCAATGCTTCCTCGACAATAAAGACTCTACGAAGTGCAATTGTAAACATTGTACCCAACACACCACCCAAAAACGCAATGATGAATGTTTGTAGAGGATCAATATCATCCCAAATACCCATTACTAACAACGCAGGTACAGTAAAAATTATTCCGGCGGCTAAACTTTCACCTGCTGAAGCCATAGTCTGAACAGCATTATTTTCTAAAATGGAAACATTTTCAAATCTGAGCCCCCTTAACAAAAGCATAGACATTACAGCAGCAGGTATTGATGCAGATACTGTCATACCCACCTTCATTCCTAAATATGCATTAGCAGCAGTCATTACAACTCCCAAAAATATTCCAATAATTATAACCCTAGGAGTTAATTCGGCGACTGATTTTTCGGCTGGTATAAAAGGCCATTTTTGCTCCGCCATGCACATGCGTTATCTTTCAATTTGTCAAACCTTTTGGAGTATTGCCGATGTAACGCTTAATATATCCAATACCCCTCGGAGGTCTAGTGGTGATTCTTGGATAAAGAATGGTTTTCTAAAGACATTAATGATGTCTTAGTTGAACTAAGGACATCATTGCAAGGATTATCGGATGATGAAGCCGAATATAGGATAGGTAGAGATGGGCATAATAAATTGATTGAGCCTCCATCAGTACCACAATGGAAGAAATTCTTAAATCAATTTGTAGATCCTCTTGTATTTCTTTTGATTGCTGCTGCAATAATTGCCATAACAGTAGTTAATGAACTAGGAGATGGAATTTTCATTCTATTTGTCATAACAATGAATGCTGTTATGGGTTGGTGGATGGAAAGGCAAGCTGATCAGGCAATGACTGCCCTTAAAAAAATGAATGTTGATACATGTGTTGTAATTCGTGATGAACATGAAGTCATTGTAAATAGTGAAGATTTAGTTATTGGTGACCTCGTCAAATTAGAAGATGGAGATAATATTCCAGCAGACATAAGATTAATCTCTAGTTACCAATTTTATACAAACGAATCTTCAATGACTGGTGAATCCAATCAAAGAAGGAAGATTGGAGAAAAAATAGAAGGCAAAAGGGTTCTTGCTGAAAGAGACAATATGACTTTTATGGGTACAGTTGCCACAAATGGACGTGCATTAGGAGTAGTAGTAGCAACTGGCATGGATACAGAATTAGGCAAAATAGCAGATAATATCACTTCTGTAGAAACTCCAAAAACACCCCTAGAAATAAAATTAGAAGGTTTAGGAAGATTTCTAGGAGGAATAGCTTTATCTGTTGCAGTTTTATTATTGACTCTTGCATTACTTTTTTCATACCTTGATGGAGACTTTGCAACGGCCGATGGAAGTGGATTAGCAATAGAGCCAATTAAAGAATCATTAATTGTACAATTTACACTTGCATTATCTATTTTTGTTGCAATAGTTCCTGAAGGTTTGCCAATAATTTTAGTTATTACACTGGGTTTAGGCATGAGAAATATGGCTAGACATAGAGCAATAATTAGAAGAATGAAAGCGGTTGAAACACTAGGTTCCACGACTGTAATTTGTACAGATAAAACAGGAACATTAACTAGAAATGAAATGACCGTTGTACAATTCTACGCTGGAAATAAAAGATATGACATTAAAGGAAGAGGGTATGACCCTACAATAAAGGGCATCACTGATAAATCTTCAAAAAAACAAGTTAATTTAGAAAAATTGAAATCGAAAAAAGGTATTGAAAAAGCATTTTCTTGTGCTGCTTTATGCAACAATAGCCAAATAAGCAAGGAAGATGATGGATGGCAAGCAATTGGAGATCCTACTTGTTCAGCAACAGCAACATTTGGGTGGAAAACCATAGGCTCATCAGACGAATATAAGAAGAAAAATTCAAGAATCCATGAATTCTTCTTTGATGCGGACAGAAAAAGAATGACCACTATTAACGAAATTGAAGGTGAAAAATGGGTATTTACAAAAGGAGCATTCGATCCAATGGAGGGGCTAATAACTCATATCTATGAGGGCGATGACATTATCAAAATCAGTGATGAATATCTTAAAGAAATTAAAGAAGTTAACCACTCAATGGCTTCGGGTGCTTTGAGAGTCCTAGCATTAGCGGGTAAAAAAATAAATGAAGAAACTGATATAGAAAATATCAGTGAAATAGAATCAGAACTAATCTTTTTGGGACTTATAGGCATTAGGGATCCTCCAAGAAGTGAAGCATATGAAGCAATAGCAACATGCCATGAAGCAGGAATTAGAGTAATTATGATTACAGGCGACCAAGAGTATACTGCCAAATCTGTAGGGATAGAATTAGAGATTTGTGATGAAAATTCGGAAACTGTCAGTGGATATGAACTAGACGATATTAATGATCAAAGATTAATTGAAATAGTAAGATCAGTAAATATATTTTCAAGAGTTACACCTGATCAAAAAATGAGGATTGTACAAGCACTTCAAAAAACTGGAGAAGTTGTTGCAATGACTGGAGATGGTGTCAATGACGCCCCCGCATTATCATCAGCAAATATCGGCATCGCCATGGGTATTGCGGGAACTGATGTAGCCAGGGATGCTGCTGACATGGTCCTACAAGACGATAATTTCGCAAATATAGTGCACGCTGTTGAAGAAGGAAGGAAGATTTATTGGAACATTAGAAATTTTGTAAGATACCAAGTATCAACAAACGTAGCTGCGGTATTAGTCCTAATCCTAAGTTCATTTGTATTAGGATCTCCCGATGAAATACCGTTAACTGCCACTCAAATACTTGTAATAAATATCCTAATGGATGGACCCCCTGCAGTTGCTCTTGGCATGGAGAAAAATCATGGAAAGGTAATGAGTAGAGCTCCGAGGCCAGTTTCCGAAGGGTTGCCAAATTTAATTGATACAGTAATGATTACTTTCCTTGGCACCTTAATGGCAGTAGGAACATTGATTGTTTACTATACTGTTAGAGATATAACAGATTATGAACAAGCAGTCACTGCTACATTTGCAGTATTTGTTATGTTCCAACTATTCAATGTGATGAATTGTAGAAGTATTGATAAAAGCATATTTAAATTAGGTATCTTCTCTAATAAGGCAGTGGCATACTCATTCATGATATGTACGACACTACTTGTATTCATCATAGAATTCTCCCAATCTAAAGTACCTCTATTAAATCTAAAGATTGGTGAGTTTCTTTCAGTTGAAGAATTTATTCATTCGTGGACATGGCCAGTAATAATACTATTAGCTTCATCAATACTAATATTCGAAGAGTTCAGAAAGTTCTTAATGAAAGATACTAAAATATTCAATTAGTTAGGTTCAACTAAAGAATTTGTCTAATGCCTTATCCATCATTTCTTCTTCATCTTTTGATTCTTCTATAACTTCTTCCATAACTTCGTCCATAACTTCTTCTTGCATTGCCTTCTTTAAATCATCTATACCTTTTTCTTGACCTTGCATTTCTATTTCTTTTATTGTTTGACTGATGAGTTTTTCATCATCACCATCATCATCCACTGAATGTTCTAGATCCTCTTTTATTTCTGGTTGTTTATTTCTTTTTCTTGCTACTCTTCTCCTAGACTTATTTTTTTCTTTGGTATCATTAACCATAGTTTCTTTAGTGCTAGGAACTATTTTTTTGTTAGGATCTACTTTTATCTTCCTTACCTTGGTTTTTTTGTTTAAAGAATCTGAGGCCGTCTTATAATCTGTATAAGTTTCTGAATAATAAAAACCAGCATCATCTCCATAATTCCAATCCTCTCCTTCTCTTCTTCCAGGGTTATAGTAATCATACTCTTTTTTATTTCTTTTTGAATTAGGTGGCGTCTTCTTTTTTGTAGATGGAGGGGACCTCTTAGTAATTGAATACTCTTCAATGCTAAATCTATTTCTACGCCTTATTATCAATAATCCAGAAATAACAATGAAGGCTATCGACAACAATCCATATGATGCATACTTGAGATATTTTACTAATACTCCAACTTCTATACTTGCTTTCTCTTCTTCTCCCTTGAATTCTAAATCAAATGCAGCAGTAGTATCAAACCATGATTCAATCACATATGTTTTAATTATAGTATCAGTAACTGATAATTTTATTGGGTAACTATGAACAAGATCAGAAGGCATCCCATATCCTAAAGACGGGGGAGTTGTAACTGTCAAGGTATAATTGTTTGAAACATCCTTTAGAAGTTCATATGATAAAGTCCAACTAAAACTAATTCTTTCCTTAGAATCGTGAGCTAAATTTGTCAAACCTTCACAGGAGTAATCAATACTATCTACTCCTGCAATCACTGAATTATTATCAAACAAAAATACTCCGTACCATGCATCAGATAGTAAATTTATATCTATTTTTGAACAAAAAACATCATTGAAAATTGTTCTTTCACCAGGTACAATATATCCATCTTCTTCAAGTGTTTCTGCAGCAATTAATCTTAAAGATTCGCTAACCTGTAGGCTGAAAAAAACCGTTTCACTAATAATTAACTTATTCTCTTCCATTGTCAGTTCAACACTACGAATAAAGTCTGTATCTGAAACTAAATTACATGGATTATCTGAATTACAAGACACATCTAGATGATTTAATATCCCATCTCCATCTCTATCTTCATCTTCTTGGTCATCAATTCCGTCATGATCTAAATCATTAGAAGGTGAGGAGGTAGCCATTGGATTTATCCAATTTGTTGAATAGATTGCAATATATTTAGAATACGTAGATGCGGCAATATTTCCATTACTTGGATTTATATCTAAATCTCTTACTACGTGCCCTAATGCCAAACTATCTGTTTTCTCCCAGTTCCCCATAGTAGAGTAAGTTATCAAAGTACTACCTCCTTCATTTGTAAGTAATCTCATCAAGTCATCTTCAGGTTGGAAAATTATTTTTTGTGCATTTATTGAATTTGCAAGAGTAAATGATTGTAAGAAGTTGTGGCTGGAGTCCATGATTTTAACTCCATCTTCTGAGGACCATGCATATACTCCTTCTTTGGAAAATTTACAATCAAAGATTTCTTGGCCTGTTTCAAAATGTTCTTCCATTTGGCCATTTGCCATATTTAGTTCAATTCTTCCAAGTGAGCCAGAAATAAATATGTCATTTTCAGAATCATAATCAAGGCAAGAAATTTTTGTATCGTGTTCAGTATCAATAACTCTTATGGGTTCGTCTAAATTTGAAAATGAGTAAACATAAATTCTTTCGGAACCAGCAAAATCAGTTGCATATGCAAAGGAGTCGCCACTTGCATTACTTATCGTAACAATTGAAGAAACTTCTTTGCCATCACTAACATAATCATGAGACCAAGGAATTGTCGATAAATCATAAATCGAAAGTGCAGGAGTATTTGTCATAATACTTTCTCTGCCAACCAACAAATATCCATCACCCTGGTTTGTTGAGTCTTCGGTAAATTTGACACTGGTGATATAATTATCATTAAGAACCAATGGTGAAAAGTCTAATTCATTTCTTGTACCTGTGTGATATACATATAGATCTTTTTCAAAAGCGACAGCTAAAAGATTGCCATCTCCAGAATATGATAATTCATCTGAACGATCTATAGGTACATCCGAATCTGGAGTAATTAATGCACTTAGCGGAGCATCTGCCTGTACAACATTTGCCACAATAGATACAGAAATTAAAAAAAACATGAGATAGATTGCATTCTGTCTTCGTCTCATTGGTTCACTCCTCAATTTGCTTGATTCTTTAACACATAATAAAGGTCTACGTTATTGTTAGCATTAATAAATCGTTTTTTCATGTAAAATAAAAAAGCCACAAGAGATAATAAACATGAAAAACCAATTATATTTAGCAAGCAACAGATAGTATGCCTAAACCTGAAGTTAGTGATTTTGGTTCAGTAGATCCAGCACCCCCTATAGCGGTTAAATCCCTAGAAAAATTAAACAAGATATTAACAAATGAAGAAGAAAATATGTTTCAAAGAATGCGAGCTGTATTTAGTTTGAGGAATGATGGTTCTGCCGAATCAATAGATATTTTAAGTAATGGTTTTAAATCTAATTCTGCACTCCTTAAACATGAAATTGCATATGTGATGGGGCAAATGCAGAACGAAGCAGCAATACCTCACCTAATTGAGAGATTAGAAGATGAAGAAGAGCATGTAATGGTAAGGCATGAAGCAGCAGAAGCTATTGGCGCTATGGGCAATATTTCCACAAAACCTATTTTGGAAAAATTTCTAAATCATAAATTACCAGAAATTTCTGAATCGTGTGAAGTCGCACTAGGTTTAATCTCACACTACAACGAGGATTTATTTGAAGAATCGTAACAAACCATAATATCTTGATTCTATTGGAATCATCATGCCTCACCAACATGTACCATTAGGATTGACAGAAAATGGAGAATTAGGCCCCATTTGCCACTATACTGGCAAGATTATGACTTTTGGAGAGGCTATGGTCATTAATCAACATTATGTGTGCTGGGAATATTATCAAAAACTTACAGGCGCCACCCCTTCAACTAAAATCACAAAATTAAACAAACCATTTTATAATAAGTAATAGAAATTATGGTAATGCTTACAATCCACCATTCATAAGATAGCCTGTGGCATCTAGTGATTGGGCGAGATATGCTCTAAAATTTGGCGATTATTATAGAAATGCGGAATTATGGACACCTCCAAGAATTAGGATGAGAGAATGGATGCTCTCGCCATTTGGAAATAATAAACCTCTCAGACATAAAAGTTTCAATTCTGTAAATAATTTGAGAGAATTTCTTGTTAATAGGACTCCTGCAAGTGTATTCTATAGCACTGCATATTGGAATGATCCTAACCAGTTAAAAATGTCAGAAAAAGGATGGAAGGGTGCAGATTTAATATTTGATTTAGATGGAGACCATCTCCCTAGTATAAATCCACATAATTTCCCAGAAATGTTAGAAATAATAAGAGAATATGCGTGGAATTTATGGAATGATTTTTTAAAACCAGATTTCGGTTTTGATGAAAAGTACTTGCAAGTAACCTTTTCGGGACATAGAGGATACCATTTACATTATAGAGACCCAAATATCTTTCATCTTGATTCTTCGGCAAGAAGAGAATTAGTTAACCACATTAGGGGAAATTCAGTAGACGTTGACAAATCAAGAAATAAGGATGGATGGATTAATGCAAATGGTTGGCCAAATAAAGTTGTAGAGGGATCTAAAAATCTAATTGAAAAAATAGATTTCATCAATAATAATGAGGGGTCCGAGGAGGCGAAGACATTAATTCGTTCTTTACTTGAAAACATGAGTGAAAAATATAGCACCAAGAATAAAAAACCTAAAGCAGCATTTAAAAACATGATTGAAAAATTCAAAGCTGATGGCGTAAAAGAACAAATTATGACTGGAAAGTTCACAAGATTAGGTGCTAAAAATGAAGAGGTCTTTAAAGATTTAATTAAAGCAGATCAAAGCATAATTCTTTCAAAAAGTGGCGAGACTGATGACCCTGTAACAGTAGATGTTAGAAGAGTAATTAGATATCCTACAAGTTTGCATGGAAAATCAGGACTTAAAGTAACTGAATTTCCATTAGAAAGACTAAATCCTGATAATCAAAATAAATTTGATCCACTTACTGAAGCTGTAGTTCTTGGAAAAGGGAAAAAGGTAGATGTTGAAATAAGTATAGATGAAGGAAATATTAGAATTAAAGACAGCGAATATGATCTTTATAGAGGGGAGATTATCGAAGTAAACGAAGATGTGGCTTCATTCTTGATTTTAAAGAACTGGGCCACGATAAAGAGAAGATAATACACCCCACATAATACGATTATATTAGCCAAGATTATAGGAAAGATACCATTCACGTTAACCGGTGGAATCGAATGAGTGAGTCTCCAGATGACGAAAAGAGTCAAAATAAGGCCAACTCGGACTTAAGTGACATAGTACAATGGGGCGGCCCTTCTGATTCTAATTTACCACCTCCACCGCCACCAGAAATAAGTATAGAAAATACTCTGGACATTCCTCCGCCGCCTGGACTTCTTGATATTGCTCCTCCACCACCTGGGCTTGATATTGCTCCTCCACCACCTGGACTTGATATTGCTCCCCCTCCACCACCTGCAATAAATGAAACTATTCAGGTTGAGACACCAGAAATGGAAATACCTCCTCCTCCATCTTTAGAAAGTGTAAACTTACTAGATTCCTTGCCTCCACCACCTATGCCAGAGCCAGAATCTATGTCATTTTCAATTCCTAAGGAATTAAATGAAACAATGGAGGAAGTTATCGAAGTAACTGAGTTAGAAGATAGTGACTATAGAGAACTATGGAAAAGAACTAGTGATAAACCCCTACAACAAGTTTATGGACATATAGATCGTATTGGTTCAGGGGAAGTTGGAAGTTTACTAGACAGATACGCTGATCGTTTTGGCTCCGAATTAGATAGGGAAATCATCGTACTTAGGCAGCAGGAAAGACAACAAAAAATGCAGGAATTACACCAAGTCCCAATTGTTGAATTAATTGAAGAAGAAGTTGAAGAAGAAGTTGAAGAGCATGAGGATGAACCATTAAGTGAGGAAATAGCTAACGAATTAGAAGACGAGTTAGACGACATAGAAGACGAAATCCTCGATGTTGAAAAATCATTTACCAAAGCCAAGAAAAAGAAAAAGAAGGCGGACATCAAAAAATTTGGAGATGAATTAAATTCATTATTTGAAAGAAGAGATGCGATAAATGCAATTTTAGATGGAGATGAGGATCATGAAGCTCTTGAGCATGCTGAAGTAGCGAAGACATTAGAAGAGGATTTATTCGAAAAATTCGTTGGTGTAGTGGATGAATTACTAGGCAAGCTGCCAGAAGATAAATTAAATTCATTCTTAGAAAGTAAAGATTTTGAAATATACAAAAATATTGCATCAGAACCAGAATCCGCTACTGAAAAAGAAAGGAAGTCATTTTTCAAATTAGTAAATGATAAATTAGCCGAATTACCAGAGGCAGCCATAAACGATTTTATCGCTTCCGAAAACTGGGGTCTTTACGAAGAAATGGGTGAAATGTATAATTAAAAAAAATAAGGAGGAATAAATATGGGATTACTTGACAAAGCTGCAGAAAAAAAGGCTGAACCAAAAGTTGCCGAAGTTGAAAAACCAAAAAGGGAACGTAGACAAAGAAAAGCAAAAACTGAAATCGAACCAGTTGTGGTTAGTTCTGAAACGAAAAAACCTAGGAGAGAAAGGAAGAAAAGAGCACCTAGTGAACCTAAAGTAATTCCAAAGGAATTCGAATTAGCTGGACGATTAAACCGATTCGCCGTAGGTCTTGCAAATTTTGTTGTAAATTGGGGCCTTGTAGTTACTGCAATTGTCATGAGTGCTTTCCTAAATGCAAATCCTACATGGATTATAATAGGAGGAGTTCTACTTGCCATCACAAATATTGTAATTTTACCAATATTCATGGGAAGGAACCTAGGTCAATTTATTTCAAGAACTAAATATATCAATAGTAAATCTGAAAGACCATTATTTATTCATGCATTGCTAAACAATCTAAACTTCCCTCTATTTTTACTTGGACTTATATTGATGTTAATGGGTTCTGGTTCAGGAGATTATGCATTATTGGGTGGTGGCGCATTTGCCTCATCAATACTTCTAATTGATAGTTGGTTATGTAAAAGATACCTATTCCAAGAGAGTAAACAAGGACTTTGGGATATTGTATTCAATGCCTACCTTGTCAAGCATGTACCTTCTGGTGAAGAAACTGGATGGTTAGCTAAATTAGAAGGTCTTGGAGACTTTGCTGAACAAAAATTCAAGATGAATAAGTAATTAATTTACCTTACTCTTGAACCTGGCTCCATTGAATGATCAACGGTTAATAATTTCACATTGCCAGATTCGTCATCTGCAGCAAGCAACATCCCTTCAGACATTATACCTCTTAATTTACGGGGTTCTAAATTTGCAACAAAAATTACATGCATGCCATTCATCTCATCAGGAGCATAATACTCCTTTAATCCTGCACATATTGTTCGACCTTTTTCACTTCCATCATCTACTTTTACAACCATTAATTTATCTGCATTAGGATGTTCTTCTACAGAACTTATTTTCCCAACTCTTAATTCTACTTTCATAAATGTTTCAAAATCAACATATGCTATTCCTTCTATTTCCTTACTCATTTTTTTCACCTTTTTACCACCTTTTACTGAATGTATTATTGAATTCGAGTTCTCATCACCTAATCCCTCAGCCAATAATTTTTCTTCTTCAATTATTTTTTCTAAATCTAATCTCTCAAACAGAGGCTTGGGAGTTAATGGATTCCATCCTATCTTTGAATTCCAATTTGTTGCATTTGACCATAATTCTTCAGAAACATCTCCAGATTCACCAAGCATCACCCATAATTTTTGGGCACTAAATGGTAAAAATGGTTGAGTACTAATTGCTAAAAATTTACATAATCTCCAACCAAAATATAATGAAGATAACGATTCTGATCTTTCTATTGAATCTTCCGAATTCAAATATTTCCAAGGTGTTGAAGACTGTAATACTTGATTCCCTAATTGTGCAGCCGAAATTATATGCCTTAATGCTTCTTTATACCTATGTTTCTTTAATGAATTAGTAGCTTCCAGATGGATTTTTTCCAATTTATCGAAATTTGAACTGTGTATTTCTATATTCTCAAATTCTTTTAATGGATTTATTTCACCATCAGCAATCCTATGAGAAAGGCTCATTACACGATGAACAAAATTACCGTAAGCAGCAATCAATTCAGAATTTACTCGCTCAACAAAATCTTTCCAATTAAAATCAGTATCGTGATTTTCAGGCATATTAATTGAAAGGTAATACCTTAAGGTATCAGGATCAAATTTTTCTAAAAATGAAGGTAGCCATACTGCATGCTTACGGCTCTTTGAAAATTGACCTCCTGCCAACATAAGATATTCCATCGCTGGCACATTAGACTCTAATGCTAAATCACCAGGACCAGGCAACTTAACTTCGTCTGTTTCAACTAATCCATTACTAGCATGATTCAAACCACAAATTAGTGCTGGCCAAATAACTGTATGAAAGGGAATATTGTCCTTTCCTAAAAAATATAAATGACGGGGAGCAATACCGTTTTCTGAAATTTTCCACCATTTTTCCCAATCATTAGAATCGCCATATCTTTCTGACCAGATTCTCGCACAGGAATAATATCCCTGAACGGCTTCAAACCAAACATAAACACATTTCCCATCCCATTTTGTACCTTCAAGGGGCAATGAAATACCCCAATCTAAATCTCTAGTTACTGCACGTGGCCTTAGGCCCATTTCCAACCATTGTTTTGTCATTGCCCTTACATTAGATTTCCAATAAGGGTTCCTATCTCTTGCATGCTCTTCCAAAACATTCTGAAATTTATCTAATCTATAGAAAAAATGTTCAGTATCTCTAATCTCAATTTTTGCATCTGGATTCATCTTAGATCTAGGATTAGTTAATTCATGAGCCTCATAGGTAGTTCCGCATTCATCACATTGATCTCCTCTTGCTCCGTCCTCACCGCAGTTAGGACATTCACCTTCAACATACCTATCTGGTAAAAATCTACCACCTGTTTCAAGAACTTCATAATATTGCTGCATTGTTTTTTGTTCGAACAAACCTGCTTTATGCAAAGAAAGGAAATTCTCTTTAACATATTTCTTGTGTTCCAAATCACTTGTCCTATTAAAAAGTGCACCTCCAAACTCTATTCCTCTTTCATCAATGTTTTTATCCCAAGAACAGCCTAAATCTAATAATGCTTGTTTATTCAATGCATGATATTTATCTACAATTTCTTGTGGTGAAACGTTTTGTTGTTCAGCAGTTACTGTAATTGGCGTACCGTGTTCATCACTTCCAGAAACCATCAGAACTTTATTTCCCAATGCTCTTTCAAATCTAAATTGAATATCTGGTGGCAAATAACATCCTGCAACATGACCTAAGTGTAAAGGCCCATTTGCATATGGCCAAGCTACACAAATCATTACGTGTTCTGAGGATGATTCTTCTTCTTTTTTCTCTATTGAGGGTTTGACTGGTACTTTTCTCAGATTGGTCCTCATAGTAGGCACATTACCATTCTTTGACCTCATATTTATGCCTCAATACTCTATCCGAACTGGCTTGCATTCATGAAAAGTTCCCTATATTCTTTCATTAAACCTCAATAACCAGTTGGTGTTAAGGCAAACATAGCGGGGGATACCAACACTTGGAATACACGTTACTAATAATTTATGCTAGCCTTGCTTTAGGCGTTTCTTTTCTCTGCTCAATAATGGAATCTGTATTACTTTCAATATCTGCTAGCCATATTAGTGTACTTGAATCTGAAAAAATTAAAGCAGGATTTATTTGGTCAAACCTAAAAAAGGATGATTCTGTAAGGCCACTTACAGCAATATTAACTTTAAACACCATAGCACACACTGTAGGGGCATTAGGAGTTGGTGTAGAAGTTGAAAAATTAAATCCAGGGGAATACGGAATGGCAATCGCCTCAGCTATTTTAACGATTAATGTACTATTATTCAGTGAAATTCTTCCAAAAACATTAGGATCTGCTTATTGGAAAAAATTATCAAAACCAATGGCATATATGATTCATTTTATCACCCTATCTCTTATTTTCATAGTCACTCCTATTGAAATGTTTAAAAAAATGTTGCCTGGAGCCAAACAATCAACTGTGACTAGAGATGAATTAGCAGTACTTGCAGACATTGGTGAGGAAGAAGGAGAAATTGAAGAAGACGAAGAGAAAGTAATTAAAAACTTACTAAGATTAAGAGACATCGAAGTAGAAACAATAATGACTCCAAGGGTAGTAATGTCAAGTGTTGACAAAAAAGAAACTGTAGCAGAAGTAATGAAAAGAATTCCAATAATGACTCATGGAAGAATGCCAGTTGTTGACAATGATGTTGACAAAGTAAGTGGTTATGTGTTAAGAAGTGAAATTCTTAAAATGGCTGCTGAAGATGATTTTGAAATCAAAATGAATGGGATTATTAGAGAAATACAAAAATGCAAACATAATGATTCTGTTGACAAAGCTTTAGATATTCTTTTAGAAAATAAAGAACAAATTTTAATTGTACAAGACGACTTTGGAGGAACTGTAGGATTAGTGACTATGGAAGATGTCATTGAAACATTACTTGGAGTGGAAATTATGGATGAATCTGACGAAGTTGAGGACATGAGAGAATTAGCAAAGCAATTAAATTCTGAAGATTAGCACTAATCAAAGTAATCAAATTGAAGTTTTACTAATTCGGAACTTGATTTAGCATTTGCATAATCATCAAGTGGTTCTTTATTCAATTTTATAAATTCCATACCCCAATTAAAAGAAGAAAGTATGTTTTCTGCCTGTTTAACCTCTCCCATTAGATATAATGTTGCAGCAATTGCCTCAGCTGTACATAATTTTGTCGGTTTCCCCCAATTGACTGGGTTTGCAGCAAGTAACAATGGCAAAGTCCTATGCAATAATTTACTACGCTTTGAAATTGATTCTAAACTCGATTCTATTTGATTCCAGCTACAATCTAATGCAACCAAGGGGTTTCCATTTTTTAGTATTTCATGGTCTTCGGGGCCAAATACCTTCCCGCATAATGGATCTAATAAAATACCCTTCTTAGGAATATTTCTAAGATTTGAATGTAATTTTATTTTATTTTTTCTAGATAATCTAACTGCTGTATTCTTCTTACGATCGTCCTGTGCTAAATATATAGCATGCACAGGTACAACCCAATTCTTACTCTGACTTTTCTCATCAATTTTCATTTAAATAATCACCCAAAGTCATACCACCACCTCCAGTAGTTCTAACTCTGCGAACATCTGGAGCACTTTCATCTGTGAATAAGTCCATCTCCAATGCTTTTTCTATTTTTTGAACTACTTTATCTTCAAGGATTTTCCCAGACTCAATATTTTGAATATCGACCAATCTTACATTTGCCTTTCTTGCCAGATCCTTTTTACTCCAATTTTTCCCAGTACGCCTCATACTTATTTTCTTTGAAAAATTATCTACAAGTGATTTTGAGGTTGCTAATTTAGGCTTGAAATTAGATTTTTTATTACCTGAACCAATATTTCGAATAGACTCCCGAGTTCTCATAGGAGATAATTTCATTTTTTCACAACACCGAATACATGCTTCAATATTTGATTTATGGTATGAAACTCTCTTAGTACCAACATTCATTGCTCCACAAAGTTCACAATCACCCATTCTTCTCAGTAAGTTGTAATATCAGGGGCTTTTGATTATATCCCTAAAAAACAACAAAATATTAAAAAAAAGGTGAACAAGTTGAAGTATGTTAAGATAAGGAACGGCTGAGAACTATGACATCAGATGGGGATGTTTTACGGCCTGGCGGTAATGACAATACAAGAAAAGCCGAAGATGATATGATTAAATTACAAACGGAATTTAGAGAATTACATGAAAATGTTCAACGACTCACAACTGAAAAAATGCAATTAGAAAGAGACCTTGACGGAATAAGGAAAATTGCACACAGGCTTGAAGATGAAGTCAATTCACTAAGAAGCCCGCCCCTAATTATTGGACACTTACAAGACATGATATCCGAAAATACTGGAATAGTAAGGAGCAGTAATGGCACAGTATTCAAAGTTTCAGTAAACCCTGCCATTCCAGAAAATAAACTAAAACCTGGTGCAAGAGTGACACTTAATCAAGATACATTAGCAATTATTGACGTTCTTCAAGATGGTTGGGACCCTCTAGTAACTGGAGCTGAAGTTGGCGATAAACCAACAATTAATTTTGATGAAATTGGAGGATTAGATAACCAAATTAAATTACTGAGAGAGGCTATAGAACTTCCATTACAAATGCCAGAATTATTTTCAAAGGTAGGGATTAAACCTCCAAAAGGAGTACTTCTTACGGGGCCCCCAGGCTGTGGAAAAACCATGATCGCAAAGGCCGTAGCTGCAAATGCGGAGGCAACATTTATCCAACTTGTTGGAAGTGAGTTAGCCCAAAAATACATAGGAGAAGGCGGGAGAATGGTTAGAGAATTATTTGCATTAGCACAAGAAAAAGCACCTGCAATAATATTTATTGACGAAATAGATGCAATTGGTGCAAAAAGACTTGACACTGCTACAAGTGGAGATAGAGAAGTCCAAAGAACATTAATGCAATTATTAGCAGAATTAGACGGATTTAATCCATTAGATTCTGTAAAAATCATTGCGGCTACAAATCGTCCAGACATACTTGATGATGCTCTTTTAAGACCAGGAAGATTTGATCGAATTATTGAGATACCTCTACCTAATGATGAAGCACGGAAAGGTATTTTCAAGATCAATATAGAAAACATGAACTCCTCTAAAATCAGCATTAAAAACATCATTGCTGCAACCGAAGGATTCAGTGGAGCAGACATTAAAGCAATGTGTGTAGAAGCAGGAATGGAAGCAATTAGAGATAGAAGAGAAAAGGTACTAGCAAAAGATTTTACTGCGGCATTAAAAATAACTGAAAAAATGAGAAAGAATTCAGAAAATGATAAAATAAATACTCTGTACGCGTAAGCAAATAATTCAAAGACTATTTTTGCAAGGATGGCACATGAACGAAGGATTAATTGAGTGCGTACCCAATTTCAGCGAAGGTAAAAATCTTGAAACAATAGAACAAATTTGTAACTCAATTAAAAAAATAAAAGATGTTACACTCCTAGACGTAGATTCTAGTGAAGATTTTAATAGAACTGTAATTACATTTGTAGGAAAACCAAAAAGTGTTTTGGAAGCAGCAATAAATTGTGCAAAAAAAGGAATAGAATTAATCGACATGACTAAACATTCTGGAGAACATGCAAGAATGGGAGCTGTTGATGTAGTCCCATTTATTCCAATAAATAACTCATCAATGGAAGAATGTGTTTCATTAGCAGAAGAATTTGCAAAGGAAATCGGTAACGAAATGCAGATACCAATTTATTTGTACGCAAATGCAGCAAGAACAGCCGAAAGAATATTACTTCCCAATATTAGAAAAGGAGAATATGAGGGATTAAATCAAAAAATTACTCAAAAGGAATGGATTCCTGATGAAGGCCCACAAAAATTTGTACCTAAATCTGGCGCCACTGCAACTGGAGCTCGTTCCGTATTAATTGCTTACAATATTAATTTAAATACAAATGATAAAGCTGAAGCAAATAAAATTGCAGGTACAATAAGAACTAGCGGAGTACTAATCAAGGACGAACAGGGCAACAAAATACTAGATGAATTCGGCAAACCAAAAAGAAAGTATGGAAAATTTACAGATCTCCAAGCAGCAGGATGGATGTATGATAAAAAAACAGCACAAGTTTCGATGAATTTGCTTGACTATAATAAAACAGGCATGCATGTAATTATGGAAGAAATTAAAAAGGAAGCTGCAAAACAAGACCTTTTAGTAACTGCTGGAGAACTAGTTGGATTAATCCCTCTTAATGCATTAATTGATTCTGGAAAATATTACCATTCAAATCCAGATAGTGCATCTATAGAAGAATTAGTTGATTCTGCTGTTGAAGGTTTGATGCTAAATAAACTTGATCTATTCAATAAGAATAAAAGAATAATTGAATGGGCAGCAAATAAGGAGATGACATGATGGAAGATTATGCAAGAATGACTGTAAAAGAATTTCAAACTGCATTATCAAGTAGTTCCCCTACACCAGGAGGGGGTTCGGCAGCAGCAATCACATTAGGAAATGCTGCAGCACTAACTTGTATGGTTTGTGATTTAACAATAAGTAAAGAAAAATGGAAAGATGGCTGGGGAGATGCTGAAAAAATTCAATTATTAGCAATTCCATTATTCCATGATTCTTTAGAATTAGCAAACAAAGATGCTGAATCTTTTGAAGATGTAATGAAGTCTTGGAAATTACCCAAAGATTCTGATGAAGATAAAAAAATCAGAGCTAATGAAATAGAAAACGCAACTATTAATGCAGCATTAATCCCATTGGAAACTGCAAAAAAGGCATCTAATTTACTTGAAGTACTACCAATACTTGCTGAAAAAGGAAACTCAAATGCAATTACTGATGTTGCAGTTGCTGCTCTTTTAGCGCATGCAGCATCAAAGGGGGCATTACTTAATGTAAGAATTAACTTACTAGGCCTAGATAAGCCAGAACTATCAAAATCTGTTAGTGAGATTTCAAATAAAATAGAAAGTGATTTAGCAAAGACACTAGAGATTGTGGATAAAAAATTAAACTAAAACTAATCAAATATTTCTTTATTGATTAAATTTTTAGGTAATTCACCATTTAAACTAGTTATTATTTGATTAGCTGATTCTAAGCCAACTCTAATCTGAGCCTCTACTGTTGAAGCAGCAATATGTGGAGTTCCAATGAAATTATCACAATTAAGAAGTTTGTTTTTAAGTACTGGTTCAATTTCAAAGACATCTAAACCAGCACAAGTTAATTTTTTATTATTTAAGCAATTAAATAATTCTAATTCATTTACAATGCCTCCTCTTGACAAACTTACTAGATATCTACCACAATTTGATCCATCTGCCCCTATATTTGGCATTAAATTTATCAAATCTTCACCGATTAGTTTCCTCGTATCTTCTGTTAAATTACAATGTACACTAATATGAGTACATTTTGAGAATAAATCCTCAATAGTTTCGTGTTTTGTTATCCCATCAAACTGATTATCTGGCAAATATGGATCAAATGCATGAATATCCATCCCAAATGCAATAGCTAAATGGCTCACTTTTCTTGCAATCCTACCAAAACCAATTAATCCTAAGTTTTTACCAGAAAGTTCACTACCCCTTAGTTCTTTTTTTGCCCATATCCCATCTCTCATCAATCTGTCTCCCTTAGAAATATGTCTTGTACAAGAAAGAAGATGGCCAATTGTCAATTCTGCAACACTTTGAGTAGTTGATGAAGGAGCATTTACAACCATAATACCCTTATTAGTCGCAGCATTAATATCAATATTATCTACACCAACCCCTGCTCTACAAATTACTTTCAAATTCCCTTCTGAATTTGATTCTATTGCAATTTTATCTAATTTAGTAGCGCTACGAATAATTACTGCATCATAACTCCTTAATGAACCATTATTTATTTCATCTTTACTAAAACTTATTTCATCTACCGAATATCCTTGATTTTTTAAATGTAATATTGCCTCTTTTGCCAAGCCGTCAGTGACCACAATTCTACGATTCATATTACCTCCTAACTCATCCACTGCTTCAACATTTGTACAATAATAATATTCAATTAGTTGGTTCTATAGGGTGATTTATGCGAAGAATAAGTAAGTTGGTAAAAAATGTCCTAAAAACGGCTGAAGCCCATTGTGATGGCCCTTGTGGGGTATATGACCCCGCTAGTGCAAGGATTGCTGGAGAAGCAGTACAATCAATGACTAAAAAGATGGTTGAACTTGAGAATAACCATGGAGGAAATTCTGGCACTGCAGCCTATATCAATACAATGAGCCGTTATGCAGCAATTAAAGAAGAAGAAGCTCAAAAATGTAAAGATGAATTATTAGTTCTATGGACTGATTATTTTAAACCAGGGCATTTAGAAACAAACCCTAACCTTCATGAAACATTTTGGAAGGCAGCAAAATTATGTAGCGCTTGTAAAGTTGAAGTTAGTGTAGAACATGCTCAAGAATTAATGGATGCCATAGAAGAGATTCATAATCTATTTTGGGCCTCAAAGGGCAAGGAAGTTCCTTGGATCAGAGCCTCATAAGTGATTATATGGCCTTTTCAAATATTAAGAAATTTTTAACTGGCAAATTACGAATGATTGCAATTGAAGGAGATAGTATGTCTCCAACAATTAATAATGGTGAATTAAAGTGGGTAGATTATAGCAAAAATGCATTAGAAATACTAAAAGTTGGTGATATTGTTCTTTTTAAAAATCCATTTGGAAAAAATCTAATTGTCAAAAGAATACATAATATCGATATTGAAAAAGGGTTTTGGATGAAGGGAGATAATAAAAACATCTTGGAAAGTACTGATTCTGAAACCTTTGGGCATGTCAAATCTCAAAACATTAAAGGGAAAATTTTGATATAAAACAGATTATAATCATTTAAATTACCTATTTCCTTAATGAACTAACCCATAACCCGCAACATGGATAGTGAGATTGACCTGATTCAAATCCTTTCGGCAATCGGCATATTATTCATCCCAATTTTAGCTGCAATTCCAATTAGGATAATTTGGAAAAGATATATTGGTGGATCTTACCAACATGAAGAATATAGAAGATTACTAAGTTTAGTTGTTAATGCAGGGTATTCTCTCACCCAATTTAGAGACCAATTAGATGAAGCATCAAGGAGAAGGAGAATTCCAAAAGAACGTCAGAGATTAATAGAAACAGATTTCCTATTCCCGTTAAAGACTCCACATTTTATATTATTACCTAGTTTATTCTTCACTCCACTAGTCCTACTTTTTGCCACACCTCTATTCTTACTTGCTTTACCATTACTTTCTTTAGCAGAATTTATTCTAATTCGTAAAGGATTGCTTGCTTACATCATTATGCGATTCCAACACATCTCAAAATGGCAACTAATTCACATTCCAAGACCTAGAAATAATGAAGATGAATTAAGAGGAGATATTGTGGCATTCAGTAAGATGTTAATGACCGTTTATCTTGGGTTATTCGCATGGTTAATTGTCCATTGGATTTTTAGAGGTTTTGATTATTGGATTATTATACTAATTTCTGGTTTTTCATACCTTATATTAGTTTCAATACTAGGAGTGATTAAAACAGCAATTGATACAGAATTTGTGTTTGCAGACCCTGCAGGAACTGCAATAATACCTATAGAAAGATTCTTTCGAGAGCTTTTAGAACCTCTAGTAGGAATAGGATTAGTTTTCCTTTTGATTAGAGACCTTACTGCCTTATTCAGAGAAGGGGGTGATTTGATTTTATTCTCATTATCAATCCTAATTGTTCTATTTAGTGCAACTTTAGTAGGAATAGGAGTTGAAGTAGGACATGCAACAAGAAGAAGAAAAGCAATACATAATGAATTTAGTAAAAAACTAATCAAATCTTGTAATCCTAGAACATACTATTTCTTACGTGAAAAGGGACTTATAAAATTTATAGAATATGGGCCTACTCCAATAGATACAGATGAAAGGAATAAAATTAAACATAAGGCACCATTTACAAAAATACCTAAAGAATTGAGTAATATTGATTCTTAATTATCTGAAGCTTTCTCCGCATCCACAACTTTTAGATGCATTTGGGTTATTTAATTTAAAACCGCCACCCATTAATTTTTCTTCATAATCTATTTCAACACCATCAAGAAGACTTGAAGCCGTTTTGGGGACATAAACATGAATACCGTCTACAAAAAATTCAAAATGCTCATCACCATCAACAGGCTCAATAATTTGGAGATCATATTTGTAACCAGAACAACCTCCTGAAAGTACATCAACAAGTAAAGCAGAATCAGAATCATCACCCATAACGCCAATTAACATATTTTTTGCCTTTTGAGTTAAAGTTAAACTAATTTCCTTAGTTTCTGGTATAACAACTTGTAAAGGTGAAGTTGAAGGGCAAGTATCGCAATCCATCTCTGACATGTTTACCTCTCGCATCTGACATTTAAAAATCCTTACATAAATTTAGGTGCTTAGTTAATTAATTCTAATCTTACTGGAATACTTTTAGATGCGGGAGTATTAGATTTTAAGGCAACATGTCCAATTGGAACTAAAGGATTTGCTTCTGGGAAATAGGTTGCAATACATCCCCTTGGAATCTCATACTTCAATATCTTAAAACCATCTACAACTCTATTTACTCCATCTAAATCACTAATGATTTTTACTTTTTGATTGGGTTTAAAACCTAAATCATCAATATCTTTTTCATTCATCAATACTACATATCGGTTACCTTTAATTCCCCTATATCTGTCATCTAATCCATATATTGTAGTATTATATTGATCATGGCTTCTTATAGTCATCATTGTAAGGTAACCTTCAGGGTTTGAATTTTCGGGAATATTAGTAACTGTGAAATTAGCCTTTCCATCATCAGTTGAAAACGATTGTGTATCTTTAGGTGGGTTAGGCAAATTAAATCCAGAGGGCATCCTTAATCTTTCATTGTAATTTTCAAAACCATCAATACAATCCTCAATTGCATCCCTTATATTATCATAATTTATTCTTAAATAATCCCAATTAATATCATTTTTTTGTGATATTGACCTTTTTGCAATATTCGCTATAATGTCTGGTTCACTTTTCAAACTACTTGAAGCTGGTTTAAGATTACCCTTGGATCTATGTACAATACCCATCGAATTTTCAACCGATACTACTTGTTCTATATCATTAATAATATCTTTTTCCGTCCTACCAAGGCAAGGCAAAATTAGTGATTTCTTGCCAGTAATAAGATGAGAACGATTTAATTTGGTAGAGATTTGAATAGATAATTCTGTATTTTTCATTGCTTTTGCTGTATAATCTGTATCTGGAGTTGCTGATATAAAATTACCTCCTAACCCTAGAAAAACCTTTATTTCTCCATCATACATTGCCTTAATTGCTGAAACTGTATCATGCCCATGTTGGTAAGGTGCTTTAAATTTAAACCTCTCTTCTAACTTTTTAAGGAAAGATTCTTTTGGTTTTTCCCAAATACCCATAGTGCGATCTCCCTGCACATTTGAATGGCCTCTAACAGGACAAACTCCAGCGCCCGCTCTACCGAAATGGCCACCTAAAAGCAATAAATTTACAGTTTCTTTGACATTATCCACTCCATTTACATGCTGAGTTAATCCCATAGCCCAACAAATAATAATTGATTTTGATTGTGAAATCATCTCTCCAGCACTTTCTATTTGACTCCTACTTAATCCTGATCTACTTACAATTATATCCCAATCTTCTTTCTCTAATGATTCAATATACTGCTTGAAATTATTTGTTTTATTATTTATGAACTCATCATCAAATTGATGCATCCCCTTGTTTTTCTTTTCAAGTAAGTATTTACCTATTCCCTTCATTAATGCAACATCACCATTTATTTTTACTGGCAAATGCAGATCTGAAAGTTTTGTTGATTTAAATGATAATTTCATATAATCTTGAGGATGTTTAAATCTAACCAAACCAGCTTCTGGCAAAGGATTAACATGAATTATGTTTCCACCATTCTTTTTTGTGGATTCTAATGCTGAAAGCATACGTGGATGATTTGTACCTGGATTTTGACCCATTACAATCACTAGAGATGTTTTATTAAAATCATCTAGAGTCACAGTACCTTTACCTATTCCTATAGTTTCTGATAACCCTCTACCACTGGATTCATGGCACATGTTTGAACAATCAGGTAAATTATTTGTCCCATATGCCCTTACAAATAATTGGTACAAAAAGGCTGCTTCATTACTTGTCCTTCCTGACGTATAAAATATTGCTTCATTAGGTGATTTTAATGATTTAAGTTCCTTTCCTATTAAATTAAACGCATCATCCCAGCTAATTTCATTATACTTGTCAGAACCTTCCGCTTTGTACATTGGTAAAATTAATCTACCCTGTGAATTAAGCCAATAATCTGATTTTTCTGAGAGTTCTGAAATGGAATATTTTTTAAAAAATTTGGCACCTATTTTTTTATTCATTGCTTCATCTGCAACTGCTTTGGCACCATTTTCACAGAATTCAAAACTTGTACGATCTTCAGGATCTGGCCATGCACAACCTGGACAATCAAAACCTTCTTTTTGATTTACTAATGACAGCGTCTTTAGTGATTTAATTAAACCCATCTTCTTTAAAGAATGCTTTGTAGTTGAAATTATTGCTGGAATTCCAGCAGCACTCTTCTTTGCTGCTTTTTGCCTTGATTTCGACTTATCGGGGGGTGCTCTATGGCCTTTCACTATTCATTCCTAAACGTCACATTAGTTAATTGTTGACAAAATTCTTTGCTCACAAGAGTAAATATTGTAACCTTTTCCGCTAACAAAGCCAACTAAAGTAATAGAACAAGCTACTGCTAAATCAATTGCAAGAGATGTTGGTGCACCAATAGAAACCATGATATTTATTCCAGCCATTGCTGCTTTTTGCACCATTTCATAACTTGCTCTTCCTGACAAACATGCACCAATAACTTGGCCGGAAATTTTTTCATCGAAATATGCATTCCCTATTGCCTTATCAAATGCATTGTGCCTTCCAACATCCTCTTCGATACAAATTATTTCTGAATTTTTTGTGAATAACCCAATCGCATGAACTCCACCAGTCTTCAGAAACAACTTCTGATTATCCTTCATAGAATTACAGATTTTTTGAATTAAATTAGCAGATATATTAGACTCTATAGATTTATGACATGGTATTTTTTTCAATATTTCATCAATTGTTGATTTACCACAAATGCCACAACTAGAATTAGCAATAAAATTTCTTTTTAGATTTGAAATATCTGGCATAATATTACTATTTAATTCTAAATTAATTTTATTTTCAGAAATAATACATTTAGAATTCTTAATTTCATTAATTCCTAATACTCCTTCAGTTAATAAAAAACCATAGCATAATTTTTTATCATCCCCTGGAGTTCTCATCAGTATATTTACAACTTCAAAAGTTCCATCAGGTAGACTTAGAGAAATTTCAAGAGGGCTCTCAACAGCAACAAAATCTGTTTGTAATTTGATTTTATTCTTTGAAAATCTTCTTGAAATTATCTTATGATATTGGGTTTTATCTTCCATGAAAATCAATTATTTTTTGCTAATTTTTTACAAATTTTAATTTGTTCTTTAATTCTCTTTTTTGTATCGTCATCAAGTTCTCTAATCAATGCTTGCTCAAAGCATTTTATTGCATCGGGAAATGCTTCCATCTCTGCATATGCCATTCCCAGATTATACAATATCGAGCCAGTAACATTAGAAGGATCTATTTGCATTGCATCATGATAAGCATTAATGCTGTCTGCAAATTTATTCAAACCATACAGTGAATTCCCCCTACCATTCATTATTTTAACCTTCAACGATAAATCAGTTCCTACTACAGATAATGCCTTATCATAGCAACTTAATGCTTCAGAAAATTTTTCTTCTGAATACAGAAGTAATCCTTTATTATACCATTCGATTACATTACCCTCTTCCAATTGCCCTTGATTACTTTCTAATGAATTTAAATTAGCCGCAGCTAATTCTAAATTTACTTCTTGAACTGGGACTATTTGTTCAGTTTCTTTTTTTTCCACTGGTACTGAAAGTATTCCAAAATCATTGTTTCCTGTAGATAATTCATTTGCTTTGTTTTTACATTTTTCAGCCTTTTCAAATTCTCCCATTCTCTCAAGTGATTTGGATAAGCCCAACCAAATTTCAGAATTATTTGAATTGTTTTCTAGCAATTTCTTCCATTCTTTGACAGATTCTACTTGTTGATCTGCTAGTGACATTGCTTCCGCAATCAAGATTGATTCTTCTAATGTATTCTCTGTCTTTAAATGTAATAATGCCTCTTTAGCCAATGAGGGGCCCTCTTTCATTGTCAAAGGTTGCTCTGAATGCTCCATCACAACAGATTCTGCTCTTGCCATTGAAATTAGTAATTTGATAAAGTCAACCCTATTTGGGTGTGATGAATTTTCTCTTAGCAAGGTCCGATATGCCTTTACTTCTAAATCACTACGCCCTAATTCTTTTGCTGTTTTTGCTAAATTATTTGCTGCTTTAAGATACTCTGAATCTAATTCTAAAGCCATTTCAAAATGACTTAATGCCTCTTCTTTTCTTAATGATTTATTTAACATAACTCCTAAATTATGTTGTGCCGTTGAGGAAGTAGGGTCTAATGCTATTGATTTTTGTAGGTCACGTATTGCTGAATCTAATTCTCCGATTTTTGCCTTTGCTCCACCTGAAAGAGCCCAAAGCGGTGCTGATTTATTAGAATCTGATAAGTAAGATGATACTAACTCTATTGCATTTTCAGGATTTCCTGCCTTTATTAAATTTCTAACATTTTGCTCAATTTCAGAAAAATTTACTTCACTTGTTATTTCATTTGAATCTATATTTTTAGCATCAATGAATTTAACTGTTTTAGCCGCATTCTCTAATTCTGTTCGGTCAAGTACTAAGTTTGTATCTCTATCATGCATAGTTGCTTCTTTCAACAGTACTTCTTGGTTTTCTATTCCGTGTTCTTCCATTACCTCTTTAAGATCATTAGAACTAAATTCATAGGATTCTACCTCTTCAGGACCTCCTTCAAATTTTATTTCCTTTCCTGTTTCTGGTGGAACAATTATTGCAGCACTAGGTGCATTACCTTTCTTTGCTGAACCCCAACCACTAACTTCTTTCCAATCTTTAACTGGAGATTTTTGAACTGCACCAGATGATTTGTCAACTATTGCTTTTAGTAATGGATGGCCATCGAATGTACTCATTGCAGTTAATGCCCATTTTGTTGCTTCTGAATAATTTCCAAGTCTATCTAATAATACTGCTAAGTTAGCTGCAGCAGGTGCAAAAGATGAATCTAAGTCTAAAGCAATTTCAAATGATTGCTTTGCACCTTTTAAGTCTCCTTTGGTTTCTAATAACACACCTCTGTTAAACCATGCTAAATTTTGGCTCGGATCTAAACTAATTACATGGTTAAATACTCTAAGTGATTCAGCATATTTACCTTTTCTAAATAAAAATTCACCTTCAGCAATTAATTCTACTGGATTTGATTCTTCTTTATCATCTACAGAACTTACTTCTTCCATTAAATCACTCTGCGCTGACCTTTCCTAGTCAACTTAGGGTATAGAATCATCTCTTTGAATCTAACGAATAAAATATCAGTACTAATTCTATAAGATTTATAGTAAAATGTATTACCAAAAACCCTTACGGGAGAATATGGCAGCTAAAGTTAAGGTAATGGGAATCTCTGGAAGTTACGGAAATAATTCAAACAATACAAAATTAGTAAAATTAGGATTAGAGATACTAGAAAAAATGGGTGCTGAGACATATTTTTGGGATTTAAATGAAAAACCTCTCCCTCTAGTTGGTGAAGAAGGAAGTTGGGAAAATAAAAACGTGGCTGAATTTCAAGATTTAGCAACTAAAGTGAATTCATACTTACTTTCATCTCCAGAATATCATGGATGTATGTCTGGCGTAATGAAAAACCAATTAGATTGGATTTATAGCAAACACGTCAGTGGTAAGGCTTTCGGATTAATGTCTACCCTTGGAGGGCAATCGAACTCAAATACATTAAACCAAATGAGAATTGCAGTAAGGTGGATTCACGGATGGGCTATTCCAGAGCAAATTGCGGTTCCAAACATTAAAAATGCATTTGATGAAAATGGAATGCTAAGTGATGAAAAATTAATGGAAAGATTAGAAGAGACAATGAATTCATTATTTAAATCATCTTTAATGCTAATGAATTCAAACTAATTCGATACCTCGCCATCTAATGGTTGTATATCTAAACCAAGTTCTGAATTTAGTTCAGGAAAGGGATTATTTGGATCTTGAACACCAGGACCATTTGGCCAACTTTTATCGAATTTTTGTTTAAGTATTATTAAAAAACCTAGAGATTCAAATTGCCTTAAAGCAATTGCAGTTCTTTCTTCTACTGGAGAGATATGTTCAGCAAATACTTCATCCATAATTTTACAAATCTGAGAGAAGTTCCTTGAACCATCGCATAATTCCCACAATAAGCTATTCATATCATCTAAAGGTCTTCTTAAATCTCTTGGCCCTTTTGTCATTTTAAACAAAAACATTTCAAGAAAATTAAATAATTTACCAAGGCCTTTTCTTTGATTATTTTCTTTCCAAATCCTAATTACTACTAGTCTGCCTGTCACTCCTCTTTCTGAAGTTTTAATTTCCACTAGTCCTCTTCTAGCCCACCAAATAGGACATCTAGTGGGATACATTTCAGCTAATCCTTCCATATTCACACATCCATTGTCAATGTCCAACCTAGTAATGTAAGCATTGTTATTACACCCAA
>Ga0209404_10000547_pt1 | contig 29305 bp, 24 predicted proteins | sample TroAtlMetagenome_2_FD_187447 | JGI IMG/M metagenome (GOLD analysis project Ga0209404, IMG submission 187447) | Marine eukaryotic phytoplankton communities from Atlantic Ocean - Tropical Atlantic ANT8 Metagenome (SPAdes) (version 2) | ecosystem: Environmental > Aquatic > Marine > Oceanic...
AGGTTCCAATGGAATCGCTCCGGGTATTGTGATGCTTGGAGAAGGGACGATTGATCAGATCTTGGAAACAGCTGTGGAAGAGGATCTCGATGCCGTCATTTTCTTTGATATATCCATTGCCTACATTCCCAAAAATGGACTCGTACGAAACACAACGAATATGAGCCTCTACGATGTAAGTTCAGGCCGGCAACTGAAGAAGTCTGTTCCACTGGTCAATATAGCTTTGCAGACTGAACGTAAGCGTGCCAAGGATCAGAAGAAGCCTGACCCACTTGTCGAGAAGGTTGACGATTTTCTCAAAACCGTCGATATGAATTACAAGATGGCTAAAATGCCTCAAAATCTAACGGCTGCTGTGGTTCAAGAACACCGGTTGATTCCGTTGGTTAACAGTAAGACGATTAGTCCTTTGAAAGCATTGGCGGAAATCGCTTTCTATTACAAATATGACCTTTGCCCTGAAGCACATCGTAAGATTGCGTATGACAGCATCGTTGGGCAACAAATGTCAGCCCAACTGATTGCCGGTAACCTGGAACGACGCTTATCCGCGGTTGATGTTTTTCTGGATGTCGAGTCCTCAAAGATACTTCTTAAGCCAGCACAAGCTGAAAATGATGGAGCAGGAAGCCCATTCGGTAACGAGGGTGCCTTACCTGGATCCGGAGCAGGTTCCAGCCCTATGGGTACCCCAGACGCTGCAGTGGGAGCATTTCCCGGTGCCATGTAAACTTCGATAGTCCGAGATTAATCGAAGAGGGACACCAAGCTAGTTTTGGATTAGGGTTTCCAGAAAGAATTGTTTACCTGAGAGCGTGAACTCTGTGGCACAGGTCATCGACGAATATGTCTGGTGACGAAATAGGCTGTTGGAATCAGTACCAACAGCGGCAACCAGGCGGCCAGTGAAGGGGTAATGGCATAGCCACTACTTCCAATCGCATGGCATGTAAAGACAACACCATAGAAACAAATCAAAGCAAAGAGGCAGTTGATAATCGAAAAGATGATGCTTTGGTTGCGACCTGATAATACAAAAGGCAAGCCTAAGAGAAGCAGGGTTAGATCCAGTACTGGCTGAACGATTCTTGCATGTAGTTGTACGCGAAGATGGGCACCGTAATCCAAACTATCGTTTTTCAATAGTGCCACAAGATCTTTCGTGGAACTGTATTTGTAGTGGTTGTTTTCGGCGACCAGCAATTCCAGGGGTAGTTTGCTGGTGATGAAAAGATCATTCTTATGAAGGCTTGGATCCTCTTTCGCCGTATAAATTACAGTTTGGTCATCTAGCATGGCAGATTGGTATTTGCTTAATTCGTTTGGAACAATCACATTGACTAACTTATATCCTGACAGTTGTTCAGGGTACTCTTCGTCGGCAGCAATGTAGATCGCTTTTTCCGCTTCGATGATTCGCGGGAACTGTCCCAGCGGTTGATGTAAGTGGAGTCGTGGGTTAATAATCGTTCGGTCAGACATAATGGCATGCTGACCGCCAAACAGAATGTCCGTGCGATGGTCAAACTTTGCTCGGATCGGATCTTTTTTCTGACCACTCCAATTTTGAGCGGTGCGACTTAGGACGTCTTGATAATGCGGTATTACCAGCTCTCGATTGGTAATGCCTAAGGTCGCGAGAATGACGGCCATGATAATGAACGGCTTAGCAATCTGTTGGGGAGAAACTCCCATGGAGTGTAGAGCAATTAGCTCATGCTTGCTCTGCATTCCGGCAATAGTCAAAACTGCAGCTCCGAGAATGACGGCCGAATTGATCGTATTAAAAAGTGAGAAGCTACGCACTCCGTAATACTGAATGAGCGTATCAAGGAGGCTGACTTCTTCCGGGGTGGCGTTACTGAGTCGATCCAGATTCGTCACCATGTCGATGATGAAGTACATACAGAACAAGGTCACCAAGATAATCAGGTAGATCTTGGTGAATTGTTTGACCGTGTATCTTGCAAGCAATGACATGGACTTTATTCAGTTTGGCTATCAATAAGCAGGTTATTGCCAGGCTTTGATTTGCTCAGACAATATACGCACTCCCTGCTCAATTCCCTCCGCTGACTGTACACCAAATGTCAATCGAATGGTACTGTGATTTGTCGGTTCGCCCTGTGCCGCAAAGCAGTATTCGCCGGGAACGTAAATAACCCCGGCAGCAACCGCACTTTTCAAGAAGGCACCCTGCATGCCTGTATTGATGTGATTTGGCAGAGTTAGCCAAACGCAGAGCCCTCCCTTGGTTTCGTGCCAGTGACACCCTTCCGTATTTCCCAGATGGTCAGAAAGTGCATTGAGCATTGCGTTTCTACGCTTACTGTAGACAGCACGAAGCTTATCGACGTGCTCAAGCCAGTGCCCATCATTGAGGACAGTTGCCATGATTCGCTGGGCGAGTAGTGGGGCACCAAAATCAACATTGCTTTTTTGATCACCCAGGGGACCTACCAGATCACGGGGAATGAAACCCCATCCGACACGGATGCCCGGCGAGAATGATTTGGAGAAGGTACCCGCCACGATGGTGTGTTCCAGATCAGGGTCCCAATGATGAATACTGGGAGTATCATCTCCCTGATAACGAAGCATGCGATAAGCTTCGTCCGAAATCACATAGATTTTATGTTCTCGTGACCACTTCTTAGCAATCCCCAGAATTTGTTTACCTCGCTCGGAAGGTAGGGTCGTGCCGCCGGGATTATCAAAGTAAGGAACGGTATAGATTGCTTTGACCTTGGATAATTTGCCTTCCGAATCCAGTTGGGATAAAGCGGCATCGAGCGAATCAGGGATGATTCCCATTTCGTCAGTAGCGACCCCGAATGTTTGACCGCCAATGTTCTTGATTGCACCGATAAATACGAAGTAGGACGGCGAGGCACAGAGGATGATATCACCTGGATCGAGGAGAGTATCAGCCAAAAGAAAAAGTAGTTGATTACTTCCGGGTGTGATAAGAACCTGCTCCAGAGATAGATTGTAGTCCACGCGATTCTCGGCTGCCGTTTGGTTCATTTCGATGGCTTGTCGCAGAATTTCATTGCGTAGTTGCTCATCGCCGAGGTTCGAACCGTATTGTAAAGCAACTTTGGAATGAACGCTGTCAGTAAGGACTTTGTTGACAGCTTCTTTGGTGATCTCTGCGGGAAGCGACTCATTGTCTACAAAGCCAGCTGCTAATGAGATGATATTTGGATTTGAAAGTGCCATAGCCATCAATTGGCTAATGGGTTGGCCGGCAGCTTGGAGGGCTCGTTTACTAACGTGTGCCCGAGAGGGATCGTTCATGATCAGTAACTTCTGTAGTGGCAGTTGCGTGACATCAAAAGGAGCAAATTAAGTGACTTATTGCTCTCAAGGCGTATTCTAGGACAAATCGAAGTTTTCGGAATATAAGAGATGTGTCAATTTCTACGTTCTCTAAAAGATTTATTTTTCCCCCCCATTTGCATTGGTTGTCACCAATGTATCGTGGAACAAAGTCGGAGCTCTGTTGGATTGATTTGTACAAAGTGTTCTGATCAGTGGTTCGAGAGTGAGGCTCGACCTAAGGGCAGGTGTACGTGCTGTGGCTTTCCAATAGCCGTTTATGCGGAGAGCTCGAGTGTTACTCCATTAACTTGTTTGGAATGCCGAAAGTGGGGATTTCAGTTTTCGTCAACTCGTTGTTTGGGTGGGTATAAAGGCCGACTGAAAGATCTTGTTTTACAGGCCAAGATGAAATCTGGTTCGCCAATTGCTTTTGCATTAGGGCAAGCGATTGGGATGAGGTTGTATACACAAGCCCCCAAGGTCATCATCCCCGTGCCGATGTATTGGCGCCGAAAATTCATGCGCCAGCAAAATACTGCTGAGGTAATCGCTCGAGGAATACGCTCACAGGTTGCATCGTCCGCTACACTGGAGATGTGGTCTGTTCGTGCTTCACGGGCAACTCAAAAACAAGGGATGCTATCTCCAGACCAACGACGCGGAAATGTTCGAAATGCATTCCAAGTGACAAAGCCACAAGTGATTTCCGGCCAACGAGTTTTACTTGTGGATGATGTAATGACGACTGGCGCAACACTGCATGAGCTTACCAATTTGTTATTAGTTCATGGAGCGATTGATGTTGAAGTGGCCGTTGTTTGTCGAGCGGGGGGGGAGTACAGATAATTGTCAGGATGGATACTTCCGTACACTAGTAAAAAATCGGCCCCTTCATTTTCGCACTCTGGTTAGTCGGTACTTGAAATAGGTGGGTTCCACCTTAACAATAAGGGCACGAGTTTGTTGTCCCTCGGCGGCTTGGTTTAACAGGTAAGGACAGAGGAATTTATGAGTAAGAAACCCCCGAAGCCATTTCGCGCCGCTATTTTGCGCGGTCTGGGAGTCGTGTTGCCTCCGTTACTGACAATTGCCTTGTTTATCTGGGCATGGTCGATGATTAATAACTACATCCTTCGGCCTGTTGACTGGTTAACTCGGACAGTAGTCGTTGCCTCGATAAGTGATATCCAAGAGGAGAGAACTGAGACTGCTAATCATCCGATTCGTGAGCATGGACCGTATATCCCCTATATGGTTTATCAGCAAGTTAGTGAGGATGAAGATCGTGTCGTTGACTTAGCTACTGCGACACCGGAAGAAATATACGATCGTTATGTTACTTTGGTCTATCTCAAGCCCTGGCTGGTAGCCGTTGTTTTCATGGTGGTGTTTATCATTGCATTGTATTTTATTGGTGAGTTGTTAGCAGCCAAGTTTGGCCGGTTTGCTTTTGCTCAGCTTGAAAAGATAATCAATCGCATCCCGTTGATTCGCAACGTTTACTCCAGTGTAAAACAGGTAACGGATTTCCTTGTGGGTGACCATGATATGGAATTCAATCAGGTAGTAGCGGTTCAATATCCAAGTGTCGGGATTTGGTCGATTGGATTTGTTACAGGTTCAAGTATGCGTGGTGTTCGGGATCATGTCGGTGAAGAGATGATCAGTGTGCTGATGCCGACCTCTCCGATGCCAGCGACAGGGTTTACGGTGACGATACCAAAAAGTAAGACCATTGAATTAGATCTGACAATTGATCAGGCAATTCAGTTTGTTGTTAGTTGTGGTGTGGTTGTTCCCTTCAGTCAGCTTTGTGATGATGCTTCCCCCGGCCAACAAGAAGTCGCGGTACGTAATTCAGTGGAAGCGATGCTCGGACATGATGCTGGTGAAACTGACGCCGGCGCCGAGGTGGATGATTAAAGATAGGAATTTGAGTATCAAATAGAATGATGGATGAAGCGTCTGATCGAAAACTGCGACTAGGAACTCGTGCTAGTGCTTTGGCTTTATGGCAATCCAATTGGGTTGCTTCGCAATTGCGTGACCTCGGATTTGAAGTGGAGCTTGTCGAAATTTCCACTCAGGGGGATGTGCGTAGCGGTCCGATTGGTGCAATTGGTTCTCAGGGAGTATTTACCAAAGAAATCCAGCGTGCGTTACTGGAGGGTGATGTTGATTTTGCAGTTCACAGCCTGAAGGATCTACCGACGGAGGATATTCCAGGCTTATGTCTGACCAGTGTGCCTCCGCGTGAACGAGTGGGTGATGTTCTGGTAAGTAATACGATCCATAGCTTTGACGAAATTCCGCAAGGGGCCTTAATCGGCACGGGAAGCATGCGACGCAAAGCACAGCTTTTGAATCAACGACCGGACCTCAGGGTGGAAGATATTCGTGGCAACGTGGACACTCGCCTGCAAAAACTGGATGGCGGTAATTACGAGGCCATTATTCTGGCTGAGTCAGGATTGAAGCGTCTTGGTTTGGTGGAGCGTATTACTCATGTGATCGATCGTTCGGTCATGATTCCGGCTGTCGGACAGGGAGCCTTGGGGATTGAGTGTCGAGAGGATGATGCTTATGTTCGCCAAGTGCTTGCCAACCTCAATGATACAGAGACGTTTGTTACTGTTACAGCGGAGCGGGCTATGTTGCGATCGCTGCGGGCAGGTTGTCTCGCTCCGGTAGGTGCCTTCGGCCAGATTGCGGATGGCAAATTACAGTTGCAAGGAGTTGTGCTTAGTGGCACGGGAGATCAACGTGTTGATGCAAAAGCGGAGGTTGCGTTGGCCGATTTGTCGGAATTGGAGCAGGCTGATGCTGCCAATACCTTAGGTCAGACGATTGCAAAGGATCTTATTGGCCAGGGAGCCACAGAACTTATTGCAGAAGCTCGCGATAATGCCTGAACAGATTTTACCTGAACAGATTTCATAAGTTGCTAGTTTGTTTTTAACTTCTAGCTAATCCGCGATGAAAGAGGTGACGTTCTTTCCTCTGGAGTCTGTTCGTTTTGAATCGCCTGGAACACTTCTTCTCGATGCACGGAGATGCTAGGAGGTGCGTCGATTCCTAGACGCACTTTATCTCCGCGTACGTCAACTATTTTTATACTAATTTCTTCTCCAATCATGATGCTTTCATCACGTCGTCGTGAAAGTACGAGCATTGAGAGAGTCTCCAAGGGGATCGGTTTTTCGTTGTTTTATCGTCTGGGTGTACGTAAAGTATCGGAGGTAGATGTAGTGGATACTTGGCCTAAACTGTTAAAGCAAATGTTTTCTTAACAATTGCATGCCGCTTCCTGCACTTATGCCTAACTTGCCGTAGATTCCGTGAGTTCCGGTTGTTCGGATTAATCCTGTTGTCGATTTCCAGCCTGCTGGTTCCGAGGCAAATACCTTCTCAGACGTGTTTTGCCTGCTACTGGTCTTTTGGTTTTGATGCTATAACAGAACGTTATTACCGCACCTTTTATGCGGTTAATAACAACACGAAAGCAATTTCGAAACAGAAACCAGTGAGACTATTAATAATGGGAGCCAAGCGTTGAGCGATTCCGATAAAACTTTGATTCGTGTAGGTCACAGCCCCGACCCAGATGACGCATTTATGTTTTATGCTCTGGCCAAAGAGACTATTGATACCGGTGACTACTTGTTCACGCACGAATTAGTAGACATTGAAACGCTTAATCGTCGAGCTTTTGAAGCTGACTTAGAACTGACAGCCCTGAGTTTGCATGCATATGCTCATCTGGCTGACAAATATGCCATTTGTGCTTGTGGTGCAAGCATGGGCGATCAATACGGCCCGATGGTCGTGGCTCGTCAGAAGGTTTCTATTGAAGACTGTAAGAATTACACCATTGCAGTTCCCGGAACTTTGACGACGGCGTATTTAGCACTCCGTATGTGTCTTGGTGTCGATTTTAATCATGTGGTTGTACCATTTGATGAAATTCTGGATGTCGTTGAGGCAGGTGAATATGAAGGTCAGGCGATTGAGGCCGGATTGATTATTCACGAAGGTCAATTGACTTATGGCAGCCAGGATTTGGAATTGATTGTTGATCTAGGACAGTGGTGGTATGAAGAAACCGAATTGCCATTACCTCTTGGGTGTAACGGAATCCGCAAGGACCTTGGTCAGCCTGCGATGGATGAAGTGACAGCATTGCTGAAGGAATCGATTGTGCATGGGCTTGAGAATCGTGCTCCTGCTTTGGATTATGCATTGGGATATGGTCGCGGTCTTGATCGTTCGATGGCTGACGAGTTTGTTGGGATGTATGTCAATGACTGGACGATTGACTTTGGCGAGAAGGGACGCGAAGCAGTAGCAGTGCTGCTTCGAAAAGGCTACGAAGCTGGTGTGATCCCTGTATTGATAGAGCCAGAATTTATCGGTTAAAACAAATGAGCGGATAATTGCAGATAATAAGGCGATCTTGCTTCATGGCAAGTCGCCTTTTTTGGTGATGTGAAAAGGGTGTTGAAGTGAACAAAAAAAGCCACATGGCTGGTGCCATGTGGCTAAGGTGACCCCTAGGGGAATCGAACCCCTGTTGCCGGCGTGAAAAGCCGGAGTCCTAACCGCTAGACGAAGGGGCCAGCGATTTGTGTGTTTTAGGTAAAATACCCAATGCTTATATGAAATAGCTGATTATGGTTATCGTCAAGTAGGGGCAGTGAATTGGAATTTAATTTTTTGGAAAGTAACCAAAAAAAACGATTTCCCTGCCACTAAATCGCATTACCACAGGCATGGGTGTAGATTTAGCGGTGTCATAATCAGGACTTGCCTGAAGATACAGCTTAAAGTTTAAGAATGTGGGCGAGTCGATCGTTTACGGATTCTCGGTAACGGCATCTTCGTTACGTTGAATCGCGTTAAAAACTTCCTGTCGATGGACGGGTACTTCTTTGGGGGCATCTACCCCTAATCGCACCTTGTCGCCACGAATATCGACAACAACGATTGTAATGTCATTGTTAATGACAATACTCTCATTCTTTTTTCGTGACAGAACTAACATTGCTCAGTCCTTTGGTTAAATATTGTGATGATCCGTTATTCACTTAACGAGGAAAAGTTTGTTAAAAGCGTTTTCCACGTTTTTTAATGTTATTTTAGGTTTCTGAAACGCCTGAAGGCATTTTGAGTTGGTCTCAAGACAGCCACTTGGAGCAAGCCTGCTGTTGGCACGCATTGTCTACAGGAGTTAATTCACTCTACGACGTGTATGGCGATGGTCAAGAAATACCAGGTTTCTTATTTCATATTTGTCTGCAACCCAGCCCTAATGGCGTTATAACCCATACAAAAGGTCGCTTTTACGTGCTTTCCGATCCACTAGCGGTATCCCGGAGTCTAAGAATGGGTGGTTAATTAATAGCTTTTTAGAGGCTCGTTGGCCTTGGTCGATTGTGGATAGATGTATGGATAGGCAGGCATGTCTGGAGTTGGTGGGGGTAAGATTATTCCTTGGCTGAGATTGGAGCGGTGTGCGACCTTTGAAATTCTCTTTATCTTTACCCGTTTTCGCGCTTGATGGGGCTATTCTTATGCTACGCAAATAGATATTCTAGTAGTCTTATGGGTTAATTATTGCCCTTTGTCTATTCGCGCGTATATTTTGTTTTAGTTCGCTTCATCCATGGAACTTCCAGAGCAAAGAGTTCGTTTTTCACAGTCACTTAAACATTGGCTGGGAAATGTCATTGGTGTTTTCAAAACGACAATCAACGGGTTGCTGATTACATTGCGTTATTGGCGGAAAACCTATGATCCAGATCGTCGCACTTTCACCGAGCATTATGAGTACCCGGAAAAACCTGTTCCGGTAGCTCCCCGATACCGAGGTTTTCATCGTTTCGACCTGACGACCTGTATCGCTTGTGATGCATGTGCCAAAGCCTGTCCGGTGGATTGTATTTACATTGGCAAGGAAAAGGTACAGGTTGGTAAGGGCTTTAAGGTTACCGGCTACACGATCGACTATTCGAAGTGTATGTTCTGTGCTCTATGTGTTGAGCCTTGTCCAGTGGATTGTATTTTCATGGGCGCTTCTCATGACTTGAGTTGCTACAGTCGTGACGGGACTATTGTGGATTACTCACGGTTGCCTCTCGATGTTAGTTGGGGGCGTGCCACACTGAATCCTGCTGCGGTGGCTCAGTCGAAAGTGATTGTCCAGACTGTCCATCAGGGTCCTAATGAGGGACAGTAGTAAGTTCAGTTGGCAATTCAGGAAATGCAGTTCGCTTAAAGAATAAAAAATGTCTCCAAATCAAATACTAAAGTTGTTCACGATTGAGCAGGCTAATGCTTCGCTCCCATTAGTGCGCGCGATTACGAGTGATTTGGCAGAGTTATCGTCAGTTGTGTTTGATCGCCAACGTCACTTGGCAACGATTAGTTCCGGGCGTGAGTTAGGAGAGGCGACTGATCCTTATGCTGAAGAGGTGGTGCACGAGCAAGCAGAGCTTGAGCGACAGACCGCCCGGCTACACGAATTAATTGATGAGTTACGTGCTCTTGGAGCAGAACCAAAGAACGGACCAGATGGGCGAATCGATCTTGTTGATTTTCCAGCTGAAAAGGATGGACGAGTGATTTATCTCTGCTGGCGGCTGGGGGAAGCTTCGGTTGAGCACTGGCATGAAATAGATACTGGCTTTAATGGTCGCCGAAGTGTTACCGATTTGGTAGCGGAACAAGTTGCTGAAGGGTCTGCGTAAGGCTTCTGAGGGTTAACAGTTAATAAATGGGATCACAATGGTATTTGCACAAGCAACAACCGATGCAGTGGTAGCTTCAGCCGCGTTGGAGCCATCCGTTAGTCTCGTTGGTTACCTGGCATTATTTGTTGGGATCGGCTTGGTTTTCGTTTTTGTCAACCTGTTGGTAGGTCGTTTCCTGCGTCCTCATAACCCACACCAGGAAAAGGGTGAAATCTACGAATGTGGTGAACCTACGATTGGTTCCAGCTATGTTCAGTTTGACTTGCGATTCTATATCGTTGCCCTGCTCTTCATTATCTTTGATGTTGAAGTCGCGTTCTTCTTCCCGTGGGCAACGGTCTTTGGGAAATCTGAACAATTAGCAGAACTGGCAGATGCTGGCGGGGCGGTGGCAAATGCAAAGCTGACAGATGATGCCGCTCGTTTGCTACAGGAAATGGGCGTGCCTAAGGGGTTGCAGACAATTCCGGCTCAGGGGCAGGAAGCGATCGCTGAAAGTGCCAAAACATTATCGTACATCACCTTGATCGATATTGGCGTGTTCTTTGTCGTACTAATGCTTGGTTTTTTCTATGTTTGGAAACGAGGTGACCTTGATTGGGTGAAGGCAGTTGTCAATGAACGTCGCCGTGACCGCACGCCGGGCGAGGCATAAGTTAATGTCTGCAAGGCACGCAGAGTGCAAATAGTTGAAGAGTGAAATAAGGTAAAGAAATAAATGAGTGACATCCCACTAGTATCAGAACTTCGGTTGAAATTCGGTGAAGGTATCATCGATGTCAACCTTGAAGCGATTGATGAATGGGTTGAAGTGAATCCCGACGTACTGGTCGAAGTTTGTCAGTTTCTTAAAGAAGCTGAAGGTTTTCGCTTTGATATGTGTAACAGCATTACTGTCGTGGATTATCTACACACGGATCCCAAAAAAGCTGCTAAGGTTGATTGGGAGCCGCATCTGGAAGTGGTTTATCATTTAAGTAGTATTGCTACCAAATTGACGCTGGTTCTCAAGGTGAAAATTCCCCGTTGGAAAAACGGGGTTGAAGGTGACTTGCCCACGGTGCCTTCTGTGGCAGGAGTTTGGGCCACAGCTGATTGGCATGAACGTGAAGCTTATGATTTGTCAGGAGTGAACTTTCTGGGGCACCCGAATCTGAAACGGATTCTCTGTCCTGATGATTGGGAAGGTTACCCACTTCGTAAGGATTACGAAATGCCATTGGAATATCACGGCATTCGGGGACGCTAGTCAGCAAGTGATTGAAAGTAATTGGGCAATAAAACCAGCAACGGTATTTGTGGAATAAATTCGAGTATGGCCTCTTCAAAGATTGATGATCCTCGCGTAATTGAGTTTGACGTCCGAACGGATGAAATGCTCATTAATATGGGACCGCAGCACCCTAGTACTCACGGTGTTTTGCGTCTCGTTTTGCGTACAGACGGCGAGGTCGTTTCCGATGTTGAACCTCACATCGGTTATCTTCATCGTTGTGCCGAGAAGATCGGTGAAAACCTTACCGCGCGTCAGTGGATTCCTTATACCGACCGAATGGATTATCTGGCCGCCATGAATATGAACCTTGGCTGGTCACTGGTTATCGAAAAAATGCTCGAGTATGACTTGCCTGAGCGGGGGCGTCATCTGCGAGTCATTATTTCCGAAATGGGACGTATTGCCAGTCACTTAGTGGCGATGGGTACCTATGGTCTGGACCTTGGTTCATTTACGCCGTTTCTTTATGGATTCAGAGAGCGTGAAAAAATACTCAATTTGTTTGAAGAAGCCTGTGGGGCTCGACTGACCTACAGTTACCTGACTCCAGGCGGAGCAACAGCAGATTTACCTGCAGATTGGACTGGTAAGTGTCGTCAGTTTCTCGCGGAATTTAAGGAAGTGATTCCTGAATTGCACACATTACTGACAACCAATTCAATCTTTGTGTCACGAACAGCGGGCATTGGAGTAATGTCGGCCAAGATGGCTATTGATTATGGATGTACAGGTCCCGTGCTTCGCGGTAGCGGAGTCTATCATGACTTGCGTTTTCATGGTGAAGAACGATACACAGAGATGTACGATGGTTATGTCTTTGATGTGATTTGTGCAGATCCTGCAACGGGCAAGTACCCCGAGTCTAATTATGAATTCCATGGTGATTCATTGGATTACCCAGAGATTCCTCGTCAGGCTGTTTTGGGGGACTGCTGGCATCGGTTCTACGTTCGTATGCTTGAGGTTGTGCAGTCTGTCCGATTGGTCGAACAGGCGATTGAAAAATATGAAGCCACTTCAGGTGATTGGGGTACCCCTATCAAGTTGGTACAGAAATTGCCTGTCAAAGAAGCTTATATGGAAACGGAAGCACCGCGTGGCCAAATGGGTTTCTATGTGGTTGGTAACGGAGATTCGATTCCGTGGCGAGTCCGTGCTCGCAGCAGTTCGTTCTGCAATCTTTCAGTAACCGCTCCGCTCTGTCAGGGAATCCTCCTGGCAGATATTCCGGCCATTGTCGGAAGCTTGGATGTGGTGATGGGGGAAATTGACCGCTAAAGCGGACAAATTTAGTTGTTATCGATTTAGAGACAATTAGGAATAAGGCCAGTTAAATGGCAGATTTTGTAAATCATATACTTACTTTAGAAGATTCGTGGATCGGATATATTGTGGCTGCATTAGTGGCCGCTGTACTTATCCTGCACGTCGTGGCTGTTGGCGCACTGCTCTTTATTTGGATGGAGCGTAAAATCTCGGGCCGCATTCAGGACCGATTGGGGCCAACACGTGTGGGTGGTAAATTTGGTTGGTTACAGACCCTCGCCGACGGCATCAAACTGATTGCTAAAGAAGATGTCACACCGGATTTAGCAGATAAATTCCTTTTCAAAATTGCTCCCTACGTTGGCCTGGCTGCCAGCTATGCAGCCTTCATCGCTTTGCCGTTTGCTGACGGAGTTGTTGGTCAGCACGTGAATACGGCGGTTTTCTTTGTTTTGGCCGTGCTCGGATTGGAAGTCTTCAGCGTTATTCTGGCTGGTTATTCCTCGGGTTCGAAATGGTCGCTATTTGGTGCTATGCGTGAAGCCGCTCAGGTGGTTAGTTATGAGGTTCCACTTGGTATGTGTGTTGTTGTTCCGGTCATGATTTGCGGAACAATGAATCTCACCACGATAGCAAATATGCAAGCTGGATTTTTCACCAATTGGCTGGTCTTTAACGATCCGTTTACATTCCTGACAGCGATTGTTTACTTCACATGTGCAACCGCTGGTGTAAACCGGGCTCCGTTTGACCTGGCGGAAGCAGAAAGTGAACTGGTTGCTGGATTTCATACCGAGTACTCGGGTTTGCGATGGAGTTTGTTCTTCATGGCTGAATACAGTTCCATGTTTATTGTTGCCGCCTTGGCTAGCATCCTCTTTTTCGGCGGTTCACATGGGCCCATTCCGATTGCTGATGTTTTGGGATTGCTCTCGCTCGATAATCTCGGCAGTTCAGATCCGGCTTTCCACGTTTTCAATGAGGACGGGGGTGGTTTCTTTGCTTCATTGAATTTGGAAATAGCGATTGCAAGATTTCTGGGCGTTGCCAACCTTCTGCTTAAAGGTACCATCGGTGTCACGGTCATGATGTGGGTGCGGTGGTCATTCCCGCGTCTTCGAATTGATCAGGTCATGACGATGTGTTTGAAGTACTGTGTGCCGTTGGCAGCAGTTGGATTTCTGGGAGCTACGGCCTGGCAGGCACTTGATTTGCCGACGGGTAACTCGCTGATGAATAGCCCCCGTTATTCACACCACGAACTTTGGACGGCCGATGACAGCGAGTCGGCTGTCGAAGAAGCATCTTCGAATGAAGTTCAAACTCCTCATGAAGATGATACCCATGCTGCAGCAAAGGCGGTGAAATTGAAAACCGTACCTGTTTCAGTTGTGAAAGGAGGTGGACGATAATGGATTTATTCGCAGTAGCTTGGCCTTATTGGCACCAATTCTTCTTTATTATTTTCGCAGCGACAGCTGTTGGTTTTGGTTTTGGCGTGTTGCTAAGTAAAAATGTTGTTCGCATGGCGTTTTATCTCGTCCTCTCACTGGGTTCGACCGCCGGTTTGTTTTTTCTGGCGGGGGCTGAATTTGTTGGCGCGATGCAGTTGATGATCTATGTCGGTGGGACGCTTGTTCTGTTGATTTTCGGGGTCATGCTGACGGCGCAAAAAGATTTTATCAATATGGATACTCACACACAGGATTGGATCCTGGCAACGATTGTGGGCGGTTCGTTGTTAATGGTTCTGCTGTTTGCAGCTTTTGGCGCTGAGGATTGGAACACACCGCAGGATCTGACAGATGCGAAAGTGGAAGCTACGAAAGAAGCGACTCCACTTGGGTTGGCTTTAACAGGTATTCGTGTAGATACATTGGGTGAAACAGACGACGCAGTACAGGGTGGTAAAGCAGGTTATCTGATGCCATTTATTATTGTATCGGTTCACCTTTTGGTGGTTCTGATTGGTGCGGCCTATATGGCTCGAACCAAGAAGCTTTCACACGCGACGAATGATAAGAGTAGCCGCGCAAAGCTAATGTTGTTCAAGATGGAACACGAGGCAGAACTGTTGGAAGAAGAAACATATGTAGTTACTCATCGAGGGCAGTCAGCACTTAATCCGCTGGATCCTCAGGACGATGAAAACTAGGCATTCACTAAAGAGAGTGATTGGAAATTCAAAATGTTATTGATTGGGACAGTTTCCGTTTCCTGGTACCTCGCAGTAGGAGCCGTGCTGTTTGTGCTCGGCGCCGTCTGTATGGCCACAAAACGTAACTTGTTGGGAGTGTTGATGGGCGTTGAATTAGTCCTCAATGGTGCCAACATGAACTTCATTGCATTTGGAAGTAAAGTACTTCGGCCGCAGGGATCTTTAGGGCTGGACGGTCAGTTGATCGCCTTGTTTGTAATTGTCTTGGCAGCGGCTGAAGCTGCGGTGGCGTTGGCGATTGCGTTGAATTTTTATAACAACCACAACACTGTGGACGTAGATAGAGCAAACGAGTTAAACGGCTAATGAATTATCTCCCTACATTACTAGGTGTTGCTGTATTACTGCCCTTAAGTGCGTTTTTTGTAAACCTCTTTTTAGGTCACGCCCTACGGCGCAAAGGACAAAGTAAACTCGCAGCCTTTGTTTCGCTGTCGGCAATTGCTGGTGCAGCCCTGCTTTCGTTTATTTCCTTGTTTGTCTGGCTCGCAGCGGAAAACGGAGAAGCTACAAATCGAACGGCATTGAGTGACCTGAAGAAAGCTAATAAAGATCATCTTCAGCATTTGGAAGAACAGGCAAGTTCTAACGATAGTCATCATGACCACGAGGACCAGGCTCATGATGTTGAAGCGGAGCAGGCATCCGCTTTATTAGGTGATCAATTCTATACAGCCTTAGTCGAAGAAGAACATGCTGCCGAAAACGGTGAAGGTCATGACGGGCATGGTCATGCCGAGGGTAATCACGATCATTCTAATGGAAACCATGGAGATAGTGCACATGATGACCACGGTCACGCTCATGGCCCTACTTTTAAAGCTGCTTCGGGTGAATACTATACGCTGGGAACCTTCGGGGAGCTTAAGCTTTCGATCGGCTATTATATCGATTCACTGACGATCGCTATGTTCTGTATGGTGACGTTCATTGCAACACTGATTCATTGGTATGCATCTAAATATATGGATGATGAGTTGCCGGAAAGTAAACGCGATCATCATGTCGATCCGGAAAAGCATCGCTTTTTAGGTTACTTCTACAACGCGAAGCTAACCGGTGGCGATGATCACGATGACCATGGGCATCACGAGGATCATCACGATGATCACGAGCATGACGGTGAAGAAGTCAGTGAAGAAGATTATGACTTCGTTGATCATGAAGTCGTGATGCCAGATGGCAGTCATTGCCACCGTAAAGGTCGTTATCCAAGATTCTTTCAGGCATTGTCTCTCTTTTGCTTCAGTATGCTTGGATTGGTATTGGCCGGTAATATTGCCATGACCTTTGTGTTCTGGGAATTGGTCGGGATTTGCTCGTACTTCCTGATCGGTTTCTATGTGGAACGCAAGAGTGCTTCGACTGCCGCTAATAAAGCTTTTATTGCTAACCGAGTCGGCGACTTTGGAATGATCATTGGTTTGATGATTTTCTGGACCGGTTTTGGGACTTTTAGCTATGACGAACTATTCGACCAAATGAAAACAGCTGGAACTCCTACACAAGTTTTGGCTTCCTACGGTCATGACCATCATGGAATTGAAACCTCGATTCCTTCTGGGTTTGCAACTGAATTTTACGGAGACGAGATTCAGGCCTATGCGGATGAGCATGGCGTACCAAACGACGAAGCTTTGACCGCTATCAACGAAGTTCGAGCTGAAGAGGATAAGTCACCACTGGGCTATTGGCTGATGATTGTTGGTGGACTGGGTATCTTTTGTGGTTGTGTAGGTAAGAGTGCTCAGTTCCCATTGCATATATGGCTTCCGGACGCGATGGAAGGTCCAACGCCTGTTTCGGCTCTTGTGCACTCAGCAACGATGGTCGCGGCAGGTGTATTCCTTGTGGGCCGATTTTTCCCGATGTTAGTCCCCGAAGCATTATTTGTCATTGCGATTATTGGAACCATTACGCTCTTTATTGGAGCTACCATTGCGATCGTTGCGACCGATATCAAGAAAGTTCTGGCCTATTCTACGATTTCACAACTTGGCTATATGATCATGGCTCTTGGCGTGGGGGGGTGGGTTGCCGGACTGATGCACTTGTTTACTCATGCATTTTTCAAATCGTTGCTTTTCATGGGATCCGGTTCAGTGATTCATGCGGTGCACACCAATGAAATGACTGAGATGGGTGGTTTGCGAAAGAAAATTCCAATTACTGCCTGGACGATGTTTATTGCCTGCCTGGCAATTGCTGGAGCTGGAATTCCATTTGTCATTGGTACTAGTGGATACTATTCAAAAGATGCAATTCTCGAGCAGGCATTCAGTTGGGGTGACCATAACGGCTGGGGCTTTGGCGGCCCATTCTTCTGGATTGCATTAGGAAGTGCTGCAATCACAGCCTTCTACATGTTCCGGATGTGGTTCATGACGTTTGTCGGTAAGCCACGGGATGAAGAACGATTTTCTCATGCACACGAATATCCTCGAATGGTTCATCCATTGTTGATTTTGTCAGTGATGGCGATTGGTGTTGCCTGGGCGAACCCACTGTCTCCCGGGACGGAACTTGGTTACCTGTTGGAGGCCTCTCGTCCGGAAGCTGTTGCGGGGCAGACGCTGGCTGGCTTAGGTTCAGACGTGGTTGTGCCCGATGAACACCTGAGTCATATGAGTCGAGTGAAAGTGCCGGTCACATTACTGGCGACTCTTTCGGGTTTGATTGGTATTGCCCTGGCGTTCCTGATGTATGCGACTCCTGCTAATAAGTTCCTAAAAGCTTCTGAAGTGCAGGCGCAATTTGGAGGAGTTCACAACTTCTTGCGGAATAAATGGTGGTTTGACGAGCTGTATGACTTCCTGTTCGTACGACCTTCAAAGGTGATTGGAGGATTTGCCTCAGCCATTGATAAGAACATATTCGATACGATCATTCACTTCACTGCGAGAGCGGCCAAAAAGGTTGCCAATGGATGGTCGAAGATTCTGGATGGATTCGTGATTGATGGATTTGTTGACTGGTTGGCTCGCTCGGTTTACCGGGTTGGCACTTCACTACGACGGGTTCAAACCGGAAATCTGCGCCAATACGTGTTATTCATAGTGATTGGAGCAGTGGCAATTTTTGTCTTTGTTAGCTTTATGTGGGATCCGGCTGCGGCCAGTACCAAGTAAGGCATTTTAGAAACTAACTAAACGAAACACTTTTTCCTACAACTCGAAGCACAATGCTTCACCCAAAACTGGAAGAGTAAACACATGTTTATAATAAGCTTAATTGTATTTTTACCAACTCTTGGAGCACTCGCGATTGCCTTCATGCCAAGCAAGAAGGATGAGAACGGTGTGAACGATAAAGAAAATCAGAACCTGTTGCTTGGTGCGACTTTGGCGATTGGTATTCTTACGTTCCTCGTTACGCTGGGGGCGCTTCTCTTCGGTGGGGAAACCGCTTTTGAAGCATCTACGGCATCCATGCAGAATGCATTTAGTGTGGACTGGATTCCTTCGTTCAACATTGCTTACGCCATGGGACTCGATGGCATTAGCCTCCCTCTGATTTTGTTGACCACGGGTGTCAGTATTCTTGCGATTCTGGCTAGCTGGTCCATTAAGAAACACGTGAAAGCTTACTGTATCCTGTTTTTGCTTTTGGAAACCGGGATGATCGGAGTTTTTCTGGCGTTGGATTTCTTCCTGTTCTATGTGTTTTGGGAAGTGATGCTTCTGCCGATGTATTTCCTGATCGGTATCTGGGGTGGTCCACGTCGTGAATACGCGGCGATTAAGTTTTTCCTTTATACTCTGCTCGGTTCTGTTTTGATGCTCATCGCCATTCTGATGATCTACTTCAACAGTGATCTTACTTTGCTTGACCCTTCAATTTTGACAACGTTGACTGATCAGGGGGTGATCTCTGCCAGTGTGGCCGACACAGTGGCGAATGCCACAGAGCCTGTTCATACTTTCAACTTAGTCGCGTTAGCTGAATTGGCACAGACAACAGATTGCTTTAGTACTGAACTTCAGTGGTGGTGTTTCCTGTTACTGTTTATTGGATTTATTGTCAAAGTCCCATCTTTTCCTGTGCATACCTGGTTGCCGGATGCCCACGTGGAAGCTCCAACACCAATTTCAATGATCCTGGCTGGTGTGCTCCTTAAGATGGGGGGATACGGTATCATCCGTATCTGTTATCCGATTTGTCCGGCTGGTGGTCTGGAACTTTCCTATCTCGTTGTTGGGCTTGGTGTCTTCAGTATGGTTTACGGAGCATTCGCAGCTCTGGCTCAGACAGACTTCAAACGAGTTGTTGCTTACAGCTCCGTCAGTCATATGGGATATGTTGTCGTTGGATTCGGTGTCTGGACTATGCTGGGTAACGGTGACTACTGGAAGATGGGAATCACCGGTGCGATGTACCAGATGATTGGCCATGGTATTTCATCAGCTGGTATGTTTTTCATGGTAGGGATCATCTATGACCGAGTACATCACCGTAACCTTAACGAGTTTGGTGGACTTTATGGTTTGATGCCAAAGTATACCGCTTTAGCCATGGGACTTTTCTTTGCCGGTCTTGGACTTCCCGGACTATGTGGCTTTATTGGCGAAGTTTTAGTTGTCCTGAGTGTTTGGCGTTTCAGCCCGTTACTGGCCATTATATCGGCGAGTGTTGTCATATTCACAGCTGGCTATATCCTCTGGACTCTGCAGCGTGTTTATTTGGGACCGGAGTACAAAGGCCCGCATGCTGAAGAGATTAAGCCGATTAACTCACGAGAGTTTTCAACAGGTGCCATCCTGTTGGCACTAGCTATTTTCTTCGGGGTATTTCCGAATACTTTGATCCAGTACATGGAAAAAACGGTTGGCGCACAAGTTACTTCTTTGAATGAATGGCGAGTCGGTTACGAAGATGCGTTGGCACAAGCCGAGGACGTCGAAGAATCCGAAGAAGGAGTGGATGAGGCTGGCGAAGACGCTGGTGGAGACGCTGGTGAAGACGCTGGTGAAGACGCTGGTGAAGAGGAAGAAGCTCAGAGTGAAGGTGAAACTGCCGATAACACGGAGCTTCCAGACCTTGCTCTGGCCAACTAGCCTTACTGACCAATACAACGAATCGCGGTTTTGTGAATTAAGAACTTTCCCAAAGTTAAAAACCAATGGTAGCAACATCTGACTTTTATCAACTGATTGACGCCCTGAAAGCGGATTCGGCAAATAGCCTCGGGCTTTTCATGCCAGAGATCACGTTGGCTGTCTTCATCGCATTGTTTTTAGCAGTGCGGCTGGTTACCAATAAATTAGATCTGTTTTGGGTCGCTTTGGCCGGAGCGGTCGTCGGTCTGATCTCAAGTAATCCCCTACAGCTTTGTGACGGTAGCCTTGTAAGTGAAGAGTTGTTTACCGGTTTGTTGGTTCACGACGGTTTGACGGTTGCGATCCGCTCTATTCTCATGCTTTTCCTGGTATTGTTCCTTGTCTTTACGAAGATTTCCGGTGTGCCGGACAAGGAAGATGGAGCCGATGTCTATTCATTGGTCTTTGGTTCCACTCTGGGTATGTGCCTGATGGCTTCGGCCAATCACCTGCTGATTGTATTTATGGCGATCGAAATGGCCGGTGTTCCATCTTATGTTCTCGCCGGACTCATCAAAGGTCGCAAACGAGGTAGTGAATCGGCTTTGAAATATGCAATTTACGGTGCTGGTGCTGCCGGAGTTATGCTTTATGGTATTTCCCTGATCGTTGGTTTGACCGGTACCGCTCATTTACCAACGATGGCGTTGGCACTGGTAGAAATTATTCCTGCGGCGGGGCTTGGAGAACAGGCCGTGCTTTGTCTAGCAGCGGTAATGATCGCTGTTGGAATTGCATTCAAACTATCGGCTGTTCCCTTCCATTTCTGGGCTCCGGATGTTTTTCATGGTGCTTGTGCCGAAGTAAATGCCTTTTTAAGTGTGGCCTCAAAGGCTGCTGCTTTAGCCTTGTTACTGCGACTAGCAGTGGGCCTCGGTTCGGTGCCACTTAATGATATTGACCAGCCTCAAGCGGAAGAAGTTCATCAGGAAGCAGTTTTGAATGACGTTCCTACCACTCACATGGTGGCTTTTGAAAATGAAAATGTGGAGGGTGGATCTTCTGAAGCAGCTGAAGTGGTTGGAAATGCCCCCGCCGAGGAAGCGGTTGTAGAACATGACCCCCGTGTAGAGGTCAAACAGGCTTATGATGAAGCATTGACTCCGGTCCGTAACTTTATCAGTTTGCTGGTGGCCTTCTTTGCTGTTGTCACAGCTACTTTTGGTAATTTGGCGGCTTACGGGCAAAAGAATATCAAACGACTTTTGGCTTATTCGACGATTGCGCATGCCGGTTATATGATGATGGCGATTTCGCCTCTCATGGTGATGCTGGGAACGGACAACAATGCAGCCGAAGAAGCGGCTAGTGCTCTTATTCAATATCTCGTGGTTTATGTATTTCTAAATCTGGGAGCATTTTCCATTATCGCATTCCTGCGAAATTATGTTGGCAGTGAAGAAATCGAGGACTATTCCGGTATGGTCAAGAGCCGACCTGTATTGGTGATCTGTTTGGCTTTGATTTTCTTTAGCCTTGTAGGGCTTCCACCGCTTTCCGGATTCCTTGGAAAGTTTGCAATTTTCGCTTCGCTGGCGGATGGATATAGTACCGTTGGTTCTAAAGCTCTGCTGATCCTTCTCCTTGCTGGAGGCATAAACACGGCGATTAGTCTCTTCTATTATCTGGGTGTCATTAAAACGATGGTGATGGGTGAAACGAATGAAGAACATCACTTTGGTGACCGGCCCGTAGGTAAAATTGAACTAACCTACGTGATTCTGATAACGATTCCAACGGTCTTCCTGATTGTTTGTTGGCAATGGGTGGCTGGATTTGCTGACGAAGCGGTAAAGAATTTCATCAGCTAAGCAAAGATAAGGCAAGACAAAACGGATAGTAAAAAATGAGCAGCACAATCGATATCCTGAACCGTATTCTGGGCGTCTATAACGCGTCACTCGTTGCATACATCAAATACGCGGAGCCGTGGGTGGCCCATGGGCAGGAAGAATCAATGGCGCTGGTTTTTGATGCGATCGAAGATCAGGAACGAAGTGTTAAAATTTTGGGTGAACGAATCCTCGAACTAGGAGGAATCGTACAGCCAGGAGCCTTTCCCCTGACATTTACCAGCTTCCACGATGTTTCTCTTGATTACCTTCTCAATGTCCTGCTTGTCACGCAACAGGATGACATTGATCTCATTCAGCAGTGTGTTGATTCGCTAGAAACAGATACGCGTGACCGTGCGATTGCTGAAGAAGTCTTAGGTAACGCTCAGGCTCATCTGGAAACTTTCCAGGAAATTGTCTCTGGCGAAGCAGCCAGCGCATAACACGAGTTCGTCTGCCACTTCTAAATGAGATGCCGACCTAAGTGTAATTAGTCGGTCATACGATTAAACAATCGGTAGGTGTTTTCAACGGTATGCTTGGCAAGTGTTTGCATTGGTATTTCTTTGGCATCAGCTAAACACTGAGCGGTATGTAACATAAAAGCAGGTTGGTTTGGCCGAATACTTCTCAATGGGTGGGGTGACAGGTAGGGGCTGTCGGTTTCCACAAGCATTCGATCGAGCGGAATCTTCGCTGCGACTTCCCGTAAGGCGTCATTTTTTTTGAAGGTCACCATGCCGGCGAATGAAATGTACATCCCTAATTCCAAGCATTTTTCGGCCATCGCCAAATCTCCAGTGAACGAATGCATGACGCCCCGCAGAGGCGCTCGGTCCCGAGCCTCAATGAGCATGTCCAGAATATCCTGTTCGCATTCGCGCATGTGAACGACGAATGGAATACCTGTTTTCTGGCTCAGTCGGATATGTCGATCGAAGTAGTCTTGCTGTAGATCAAATGGACAAAAGTCCCAGTATCGATCGAGCCCTGTTTCTCCCAAGGCAACAGCCTTGGGGTGCCCGACCATTCTGACGATGCGATCCCAGTGATCTACTGCAGCGTCACTCGTGTAATTGGGATGAATACCTACCGCCGCAAAGACATTGTTATATACCGAAGTTAAATAAAGGCATTTTTGACTTGAGCCCCAGCTACACCCAATCGAAATCATCTGGTGGATGCCTGCTCGCCGTGTATGTTCCATGATTGTTGCTCGAATCCCGTCGAATTGCTCGCTGTCAAGGTGCGAATGGGTATCGATTAACGGTATGTCGTTGGTGATTTGAGTAGAAGGCATTACGTCAAAGCAAGTGTGCATACATAAAGAACGCGTTCGTGTAGGTAACTTAGATTAACTCAAAGCGAGTCATCCTCCAATTGCAAGCTGCCTTTTTGTTTATCAAAGGCGACGGTAACGCCTGGGATTATAGTTGGTTACAATGGATACTTTGAGAAACCAATCCAGTCCTGAGGCTCACAGGAATCTGACATCATGCCTTTAAGATCTTTCGCACGTCGTTCCTTAACGATTCTTTTGTTGTTTGTTTTCGGGTTCGCCATTCTAGGGGCGAGGCAGCCGGAAGCTACTTCTGTCAAAGTCTGGGAATCGAAGGAAGACTTCGCACAGTGGAAACCCCTGGCTCAAGTTGAATTGGAGGTAACTGCTAAAGGGCTAATCTTAACTTCGACCGGTGGCGATCCCCATATGATTGCAGATATTTCAGGCCCCGCCGGCTGGAAGAAAATAATTATCAAAGCGGCATTTAAGGGAACGTTGAATAGCCAGATTTTCTGGACAACGACAAAGAATCCGGGGACGAGTGAAGGTCGTTCGATTCGTTTCAAGATGGCCGGACGTGGTGGAAGTGTTGGGACTTACGAAACGTACTTTTACACAGAGGACCCACTTGCTGCCTTACGAATCGACCCGGATTCGAGAGAAATGACAATGCGTTTTGAGTCGATTGAAGTAGTGGCTTCTGAGGCTCCACCGGCGGAACAGGCGACAGATCCCAATGGATTGGTAATAAAGGATGGATTTCAAGTCGAACTGCTTTACTCAGTGCCTAAAGCACAGCAGGGATCCTGGGTGAGTATGACTGCTGATAAGAGGGGGCGTTTAATCGTTTGCGACCAATACGGTGGATTATTCCGTGTCACTCCGCCGCCGGTAGGTGAAACAGGCGACGTGAAGCTCGAGAAGATCAATGTTGACCTGGGGGAAGCTCAGGGGCTTCTGTATGCATTTGATGCATTGTATGTGGTTGTGAACCATGGCGGGAAATACGACTCAGGCTTGTACAAAGTAACGGACTCTGATGGCGATGATCAGTTCGATCAAGTTTCTGTCCTCAAGCTTTTGCCGGGGCGAGGCGGTGAACATGGTCCTCACAGTATCGTCCTGTCACCGGATAAGAAATCGCTCTATATGGTAGCTGGAAACAACACAACACTACCTGAAGGAATTCGCCACTATCGTCTCCCTAACAACTGGGGTGAAGATCAGTTGCTGCCTCGGCAGCCCTGTAGCAATGGCCATAACACCAATGTGTTGGCGCCAGGCGGATGGGTATGCCAGGTTTCCCCAGATGGTAAAGACTGGGACTTGATGGCTGCCGGGTTTAGAAACCCGTTTGATATTGCATTCAACAAAGATGGCGAATTGTTTACCTATGATGCTGATATGGAAATGGATGTAGGTACTCCCTGGTATCGTCCTACACGAATCTGCCATGTGGTAAGCGGAGGTGAGTTTGGTTGGCGATTTGGCACCGGAAAGTGGTTGCCTTATTTTACAGATAACCTGCCACCGGTGATCGATGTTGGTCAGGGTTCACCGACGGGCATCACCTTTGGGTATGGTGCTGATTTCCCGGAATATTGGCAAGACACTTTGTTTGTTAGTGATTGGACGTACGGCAAGCTGTACAGCGTTAAATTGAGTCCTGAGGGGAGCAGTTATTCGGGTGAGTTGAATGAGTTTCTGACGGGCATCCCATTGCCGTTGACTGACGTTATCGTCAATCCACATGACGGGGCCATGTACATTACGATTGGTGGTCGACGTACCCAGTCAGGGCTTTATCGTGTGACCTATATTGGTGACGAAGAAGATGAGTTGGTTGAGAAGGAATCGAAGGAAACGATAGATCTGCGAGCTAAACGTCATGAGCTTGAGCAATTTCATGGTGTTGAAGCTGCCCGACAAATCAGCAAGATTTGGAAGGCACTAAGCCATCCGGATCGTCATATCCGTTATGCTGCCCGCATCGCTTTAGAACATCAGCCTCTTGAGCAGTGGGTGGCTCAAGCATTACAGCAGATTCGCCCTGACCCAGCAATTCAAGCTTTATTAGCCTTGCTTCGCAGTGGCGACGATGTCCAAAAACTGGCTGCCATCGAAAAGTTAATGACACTCGAGACTCGGAGAATGGACGCCAGACAACAGCTTGATTGGTTACGAGCGTTAAATGTTGGGTTTGCTCGAACGGATGGGGTGGATGATGGTAGTAAGGAACAGCTCGGAGAGATTGTTCAGAATCTACTCCCTGTAGAGGATGAAGATCTCAATCACGAAGTTTGCCGCATGCTGGTTTATCTTCGTAAACCAAGTGCGATTTCGAAGTTTATTCCACGGATGCAGTCCGCCCGAACTCAGGAAGATCTGCTCTTTTACGGTATGACGTTGCGTGTTGCCGAGGAGGGTTGGAGTAACAGCAGTCACGAGACATATTTAAGCCGTATGAATGATGCTGAACAGGCCGCTGCTTTGGGCGATTTTATTGGTGGCGGGCATTATCAAATCTATGTTCAGCGCATGCGTGAAGATTTCGTTACGAGTCTATCTGGTCCTCAGCAAGAAAAGCTGGATGATTTCATTCACGCTGAAATTCAAAGTGCGGTTCCCACGGGTTCCCCGACTCCACGCAAGTTTATCAAGAATTGGAAGATGGATGATTTGCTGACCGCTGTGACCAACATTCCGACCGGCCGCTCTTATGAGATTGGCAAGCGAATGTTTACGACCGCGACTTGTATTCAATGTCATAGGTTTGGGAATATCGGAGGCATTCTTGGTCCTGATATTACCGGTGCTGCTCGGCGTTACAGCCCTCCGGTGCTGTTGCGGGAGATTGTCGAGCCGTCGGTGCAAGTATCAGACCAGTTTAGGACACATACGATTATCACGCTGGAAGGGAAAATCTACCAAGGGAGGATCTTGGATCAGAACGATGAGCAGTTAACGGTTGCCATTGATCCTAAGTCTCCATCGGCGGTGATTCAAATCAAAGCCGATAACATTGATGAGATCTTACCGAGTAAGACTTCGATGATGCCTCTAGGATTGCTAAACACGTTGACTCGTGAGGAGATCCTGGATTTGCTGGCGTACATCCAGTCTGGTGGAGATCCCGAACATGCATTGTTCGAATGAAGTCAGACTTTGTTTAATCGAGCACAACATCTTCCGGCGGGAAGACCCCCAAAACTCGTTGCGAGTAATCAATGCATGACCCGGTAAGGATTCCGGAATCATCACTGAGTAGATAATTGACTAGCTTGGCGACATCATCTGGCTTGAGGAGCCGTCCAAACGGTGAAGCTGCTTCGGCAGTTTCCAGCCAGTCTGTCGGACTTCCCTGGGCTTGTTGGACGACGTGTTCCTTAGGAGTATCTGTCCACCCGAGGTTAATCCCGTTGACTCTGATTTGATGACGTCGTAATGCATGGGCATTGTTCTTGGTAAGCGTTCTTAGTGCACCCTTGGTTGTGCTATAGGAGCACAGGATGTCCATCCCGCAGAAACCTGCAACAGAGAGGATGTTGACGATAGATCCGGCGATCTTTTCGCGTTGCATGATTTTGACACATTCTTGTGTTAGCAGGAACGGAGCTCGAACGTTGACATTCATTTGATAATCCCAGAATTCGACAGTGGTTGCTTCTAGGGTACCACGATTAGTATCTGCAGCACTGTTAACTAAGCCATCGACCCTTCCCCATTTTGCATCACATTGTGTGACAATATGGCGACACTGTTCCGGATCAGCTAGCTCGGCCGCTACAAAAATGGCATCGGTTCCCAGAGCTTCGACGGCTGTCTTCACAGCTTCGCCACGCTGTGTATCACGGCCGGTAATGACGATGCCACCGGCTCCGTTTTTAGCAGCCTCGAGAGCACAGGACTCGCCAACTCCTGATGTACTTCCGGTGATGATAATGACTTTGTCTTTGACGCATGTCATGGCTGTTAATACCTCGCCTTTAAAATTGAAAACTATCTCCATTGTTTCGATTGCCATTCATTTTACTGGCTATTGGCCCACAAAACAGTCAGGGCAAATGAAGAGTATTTCGAGGCGGAATGGCATATAATGAATTGCAAATTCAAAAGGTAAATGTGTTATTGCTTTCTGAAGGGAGCACTTCATGTCAAGGAATCCAAACAAATTGAACCGCCGTCACTTCCACGCCGCAGTCGGGGCATCGGTGATCGGTTCAGGAGTGTTTGTCAATCCGGCACCAGCTCAGGAATCAACTTCTCCTAATGAGCGACTTAATTTGGCTGCCATTGGCGTGACAGGGAGAGCTGCCGGGAATATCAAAGGCTGTGCAACTCAAAATATGATTGCCATGGTCGACATTGATTCCAAGCTGTTAGAGACCGGGACTCAGGCGTTTCCTAATGCACGTAAGTATACAGATTTTCGTGTGATGCTCGAAAAGGAAGCGGAGAAAATCGATGGTGTGATTGTCAGTACACCCGACCACACTCATGCTCCCGCTGCAGCGATGGCTCTGCGAATGAAGAAACATGTTTATTGTGAAAAGCCGCTAACACACACTGTCTACGAGGCCAGAACGCTGGCTAATATTGCTAAAGCGAACAAACTGAAAACTCAGATGGGTACGCAGATTCATGCTTTGGCGAATTATCGACGTGTAGTGGAATTGGTTCAGTCCGGGGGGATTGGAAAGGTTGAACGTGTTCATGTGTGGGCAAATGCTGTTTATACCGGGGCTAAGTTTGTAAAGACGGAGAAGCCGGAACATGTTGACTGGGATTTATGGTTGGGCCCTGCTCCGCAACGGGATTACTGTGCTGACATCCACCCATTCAATTGGCGTAAGTTCTGGGATTATGGCCGTGGTTCATTAGGGGACTTCGGTTGTCACTACATGGATCTAGCACATTGGGCTTTGGATCTGCGGAATCCACTAGCGGTCAAGGCCAAGGGCCCGGAAGTGGATCCAGTGAGTACTCCAGCCTGGTGTATTGTGGATTATCAATATCCCAACCGAGGAAAGAAGCCTCCGGTTCATCTGACATGGTATGACAGTGGAAAACAACCAAAGGAAATTGAAGGATTGAAAGACCTGACTGGTAATCCTATTGCACCATGGGGTGGCGGGCAGTTGTTTGTTGGAACGAAAGGTATGATCCTTTCCAACTATTCTCAACATATAGTCCTTTCACCCGAAGGTCACCAGATTCAATACAAGGTGCCCGATCCATGGATCGCGGATTCGATTGGCCATCACAACGAATGGTTACAAGCTATTCGAGACGATGGCGAAACCACTTGCAACTTCGATTATTCCGGTGCGTTAACCGAATCGGTACTCTTGGGTACGGTTGCGTATCAGAGCGGTGAGCAACTGGAATGGAATAGTAAAAAACTGCAAGTAACAAATTCCAGGCGAGCTCAACAGTTGATTCATAAAGAGTACCGTAAAGGTTGGGAATTGTAAGACCGGCTTTTTTTGCGAGGTAATTGAAGCGGGAATTGGATTTGATAAGATTGAGATAACTTAAAATATTCAGGATTTACTCTGAAATCATAAAGGTAGGAGAAGTACCAATGAAGTTTGTTTCAAAGGTCATTAGTTTTGTAATGGTCGTAGCGAGCAGCGTGGCAGTGGTCAACGCTCAGGACGAAGGCGTTACGGTTGAGTATTCAGATGTCGATAAAGCTCGCATCGCTCAGATTCAAGAAGCCGGGGCTTCCGTTCTGGAAGTCGCTCAAAACGACAATCGTTTGAATATCGCATTTCACTTGGCTTCAGGTGAAATTGGAAATGAACAGATTGCCAGTGTTAAAGATCTCAGTTTTATTCTTTCACTCAACCTGCGGGGTACCAAGCTGAATGATGAAGGTGCTGCAAATCTTACTGGCTTAAAGGGGCTTGAGCGTCTGCATTTGGAAAAGACAGAATTGACGGATGCAGGTCTAAAGCATTTGTTGGCTTTGGAAAACCTTTCGTACCTCAACGTATACGGCACGAAAGTAACCGACGCATCGATCGAAGATATCGTTAAAATTAAGTCACTCAAGAAAGTATACATCTGGGAAACAGGTATTACGATCGAAGGAGTCGCTAAGCTGAAAGCAGCTCGCCCTGATCTAAAGATCATTCCCGACCTGGTTGTGGAAAAAGCCAAAGCTGAAGCTGAAGCAAAACGTAAGGCTGAAGAAGAAGCGGCTAAGAAGAAGGCTGAAGAAGAAGCGGCTAAGAAGAAGGCTGAAGAAGAA
>Ga0209404_10000548_pt1 | contig 29262 bp, 23 predicted proteins | sample TroAtlMetagenome_2_FD_187447 | JGI IMG/M metagenome (GOLD analysis project Ga0209404, IMG submission 187447) | Marine eukaryotic phytoplankton communities from Atlantic Ocean - Tropical Atlantic ANT8 Metagenome (SPAdes) (version 2) | ecosystem: Environmental > Aquatic > Marine > Oceanic...
AGTACTAATTCTCTGTCTCGATTGACCATGAGCTGACTGAGGCTTACCTTGCCAAGCCTCTCCACCTTGAGGGCCACGTTGTTGTGGGCCACGCTGTTGTGGGCCACGTTGTTGAGGACCGTGATCGGGGCGTCCTTGAGGGCCACGCTGTTGTGGGCCACGCTGTTGAGGACCGTGATCGGGGCGTCCTTGAGGGCCACGTTGTTGAGGGCCACGCTGTTGAGGACCGTGATCGGGGCGTCCTTGAGGGCCACGCTGTTGAGGGCCATGTTGTTGAGGGCCACGACCTTCAAAAGATCTTGGAGGGCCAGACTGAGCTGTCGCTGCAACAGTATAAAATGCAGTCAGCGCGAGCAAAGCGAAGCTGAAAATATTCTTTGACATATTAGATTACCTTTACTATTCCGGGTTCAAACACCCGGTCAACCGTTCTTCCAATCCATTCTAGATGCCGTCATTAAACTACTACGCCACGGCCTAGGTTTCGCAGAATCCAAAAGAATTTCCAATTTGACGCCTTGATAAAAAAAGCCCAGAAAGGAAAACTCCTTTCTGGGCTGCAATTCAAGCCATTTGATTTCAAGGTTTATAAAGTTAACAAGAGAAACTTACCATTACCTTGGCCGTGGTGACGGAGCACTTGGCCGAGGTGCCGACGGGGTCACCGAAGGACGCGGCGAAGGAACACTCGGTCTAGGTCTCGACGGAGACACCGAAGGACGAGGCGAAGGTGCGCTTGGACGCGGAGCCGACGGGGTCACCGAAGGACGCGGCGAAGGAACACTCGGCCGGGGCCTCGGCGGAGACACCGAGGGTCGAGGCGAAGGTGCGCTTGGACGCGGTGCCGACGGGGTTACCGAAGGACGCGGCGAAGGAACACTCGGCCGGGGCCTCGGCGGAGACACCGAAGGTCGAGGCGAAGGTGCGCTTGGACGCGGTGCCGACGGGGTTACCGAAGGACGCGGCGAGACAGACGGTTTGGGAACTGTCGGCCGCGGACTACTCGGACCTACTCGGCTTGGCACGGTACCTGACGGAGCCCTTGAGGGAAATGTAGGTGACGTACCTGGCCGACTTGGCAGCCTTGAGTTTCCATTAACACCCCCACCAATTGTTACACGAGAGGGCAAACTACTCGAGGCACTTGGCCGAGGATTGACACCACTCACCCCTGGCGTTCGTGGAATCGAAGCCGTAGGTCTGCTAACAATTCGGTTAGTCGTTCCCGGCGCCGCCGTTGGTACCGCTTTGGCTACCTGCGGAACACGATTACCAACTTCACGCACATGTCGTTGAGCCAAACCTACGGTGACATTCGTACCACGCTCAACCTGAGGTAATGTCCAACTACCCGTTTTAGTCGACGTTGTCTTTCCTGTACCTTGGACCAAACCGGTCGCTACCCGACCTTCCAACTTGCTACGTTCATAACCAAGACGAAAGTAGCTCGTAGAATTCCCGGCGGCAGCATTACGGTGTTCAACCCCCACTTGTACAAATCGACGATTCACATCGTTCTGTACTCGGTAACTATTCAATCTGTGAGCGTAGATAGATAAGCCGAAATGACGATTGCCGCCGTGATTGTGCAAATTCAATTGCATCCCAAACGTACGAGCCGGACGATGCAAATGATTAGTATTGAAATAATTATGCCAGTGATGAACGTGATGGTGATAACTAATACCAAAACGATTGCGGAAGTGCACATGGTTATAAGCGTAGAACGGATCATAACCTACTCGCAAATGGAAATGGTGATGCGGATAAATGTGCATCTGGCTGAGATAATGTGCATCGTAGAAATCACCGAAGTAGTAGTGGCTATATCGTGGACGAACAAACCAGTGCATATGAAACCGGCCTACATCAATAACAACGCTTGGACGATAGCGGACAAGTGGGGAACGTACGATGACGGGAGCAAACAACACCCCGCGAGCGGCCATACCGTAATCCCAGTAACCGTCCACAAAGACATAACCACCTGGAGTCCAAACCCAACGCGAGGGCGTGTAAACATAATCAGGTCGATGACGAAGCCAGAAACCCGGACGCCAACGGTACCCCTGTCCACGATACACCCATACACCAGGGGTCCAGAAATAATTGTCGCTTGGAGCCGCCACTGCCGGACCGGATTCCAATGACTCCGGAGGTGCTCCCCGGTAATCAACCCGACGACGCTCTGTTGCCTGCCAGAATCCTGTCACCCACTGATGCTTCCCGTCCGTCAATTCATTCCAATATCCCGGAACCCATCGACGACCAGCCGGAGGAGTACGCCAGACACCACTAATCCAGACATAATCCTCTCGTTCATCATCAAATCCCCAATAACCCGGAATCCAAACCACATTGTCACCATCCGGCTTGTAATCAGGAGGAACTTCATCCACGACTTCCGGCGGCGCCTTTTCCACTATCATCCCCGGCTCAGGATCGTTATTTACCTGAGATGCAAATGCCTCATGCACCGGCCCTCTTGCCAGTGCTTCAATGTCTTCGTCATTGCCATCACTACCAGGTGCAGCAGGTGGAGCATCCTGAGCTTGCACAGCCCCCAGAACAAACCAAAACATGAATAAGAGGCTGTAGGACAAGATACGTTTAGGTGTTCTTTTCATAGCAAGACTCCTATCTAAATATTGCCAAATGTTGTCAAGTTCGTAACCCATTAGTATTCCTCGAGAATACTTGCAAGTCACATGCCAACCATCGTTTCACGTAAATCAATCATACTGAAAAAATGCTGTTTTTTCAGAGTCTTCGAGAATAATAATTCTATCAAAAGCCATTTCAAATAAAAATTCCAACAACCCAAGGTGTTGTCACTTTGATGTCAACCTGTCAGGGGAGTGACCTCTTTTTGATTTACTAATTTCCAAACGAACCCTAGGATAAATCAGTGATGCTTTCCCGGCTTCCTCGCATATCTTATTGAATAGAACGAGCCTGGTGACCCCATCCATTACTCCAACCGGATTACCCCCTCGTGAATAAAAACGAATTGCTGGATTATCTGCAACTTAGCTTCGCGCCTCACGTCGGGCCTTCTACGATATTAAGTCTGATCAGCGAATTTGGCGATGCGGGCAAGGTGCTTAGCGCATCCTCCAAACAACTCCGTTCCGTCCACCAAGTTGGAGGAAAGACCGTCGAATCTATTCAACGCAGTCGCAGCCAACGAGTTCAACTGGCCAACGAACTTGAATATTGTAAGAAGCACGACATACATATTCTTCAATATCACAATCCTAACTATCCACTACTACTACGGGAAATCCCTTCCCCGCCCCCTGTCTTGTTTTGCATGGGCAACCTACAAGCACTGACTGCACCGAACACATTTGCCATCGTCGGAACGCGCCATCCAACTCTCTATGGCCAGCGTGTCACTCGGCGTCTAACTTCTAACCTTAGCCGACAAGGCTTCACAATCGTCAGTGGACTTGCCCGCGGTATTGACCGCATAGCACATGAAGCGACGCTCGAGGAATATGGTACCACCCTGGCTGTCCTTGGTTCAGGGATTCAAAACATCTATCCCGCTAGCCATATCCCGTTGGCAAAACAAATACAGCGGGACGGATTAATCATCAGCGAAGTACTTCCTTCATCGCCACCACATAGTCGTCTCTTCCCTCGGCGCAACAGAATTATCTCCGGACTTAGCTATGGCACGCTCGTAGTCGAAGCGGCATCAAGATCGGGCGCCTTAATCACAGCGCGTCACGCCATGGAGCAAAATCGGGAAGTACTCGCCATCCCCGGCATGATCGATACAGCCGTTGCCAGTGGCTGCAACAAACTCATCAAAGATGGCGCCCAACTCGTCGAATCACTAGAAGACGTTATCGAAGCACTTCCACTTCACGTCCAGTCATCATGCCACTACCAAAATCACAATCAACCAAGCCACCCGAAACAACCATCTCCCAAACGACTCCAGACTTTATCTGATACCGAACGCCAAATCTTAAAAGTAATTCCTGAGAAAACAATATTGATCGACATGCTTAAATTACCTGAGAACGTATCCCCGGAAAAATTACTTTCAACACTCACCACGCTTGAACTAAAGCAATTCATTTCTCGACCGGCGAGCAATAGCGTCATTAGAATAAAACCTACCCAAACAAAGTAACACCATTACCCGGGACGTCGGAGTAATGGCAGATACCCTGCTTGACTTCACATCCGCTGGCGATATCGCGTGCAAGCAACGCAGCGCCATCCATATCGACATAGTCGAGTAAGGGAAGAATCTGAGCAATTGCTGATATTCCAATCGTGGACTCAGTCATGCAGCCGACCATCACCCGCAATTCAGACTTCCGTGCCTGCTTTATCATCTTACGAGCTGGCGTCAGCCCACCACATTTCACCAGCTTTATATTGATCCCATGAAATCGACCAATACAGGAATCCACATCGGCCGGCACCAAACAGTTCTCATCCGCAATAATCGGCAATGCCGACAGATCAAACACTTCTTCCATTTGCTCAATCTGGTCTGCCGGCAATGGTTGCTCAATAAACTCCACCCCTAAATCCGCCAATGGCTTAGAAAACTCAATCGCCTGCCGGGCCGTCCAAGCACAATTGGCGTCAACACGGAAGGACGCCTGTGTATGCTTTCTTAACTCGGCCACAATCTCCAGATCATGCTCCGTCCCGAGTTTGATTTTATAAACAGGCCAGTCACCAAACTCCTGCATTTTTCTCACCATGACATCAATCTCATCAATGCCGATCGTATAGTTACTTAGCGGATTATTCTCTGTCGTCAGACCCCACAATTCATAAACCGGTTTACCCAGCCGTTTCCCCCATAAATCATGAGCGGCCAGATCAAGGGCACAAAGGGCAAAGGAGTCATTAAGTTGCTCACGGGCCAATTCCCACAACTGATAGGGTTCCTCCCAAGGTGTATTTTCAACCAGGTCACGACACGTTTCGAGTGATTGCCGCAATCGTTCTTTGGTGGCACCGTAATAGCTATTGGTGGTCGCTTCTCCATACCCCGAAATATTACCCTCTCGCAATTCAACAATCACCGATGGTTGGACGGTGATTGTTTCCCGTGAAATTGTAAACGGATGAAGTAAAGGCAATTCAAAATCGTGGATAATCAGTTCCATCGTTTTACCTACTGAGCAGAATCCAATGTTTGCAAATATCGATCTCTAGCAGCAATGACGGCATCCACCAGTACCTCACGACCAAACCTAATAATATCTGTAACCGGCAAACCCAGCTCTTCAGCAACACGTTGCTGCTCGACGCGGGCTTCCGCTTCACTAACTCGACGACTATTCATGGAAACGGCAATCACTTCACATGGTTGGTGAACATTAGAAAGAACCTCAAAGATCCGTCGAATCTCAAGCAAATCCGGAATTGCAACGTGCTCAACTCCTGTTACCTTATCACGTAAAACCTCATAGCAAAGGATAAGAGCATGAGGTGCCGAGCCATGTAAAATCCCTAACGTAACTGCCGAATAGCTGGGATGCACTAGACTTCCCTGGCCTTCGACCAGCAACACATCGTGGTGTTCATTTTCCAACACAAGTTGCTCAGCCGCTCCACTGATAAAATCTGCAATCACACGATCCATTGGATAGCCAGACCCTTCCAACATAATCCCTGTCTGTCCGGTAGCACAAAACTTTGCATCCACTCCACGTTCTTTCAAACCTTCAGTAAGCTCAACGGCTGTTAGCATCTTTCCGATACTGCAGTCATGTCCCACCGTATGAACACGAAAACATTCCTCTCGAAAACCTGGCCGGCGCGCGATGGTCGTGAAATCGTTCTTTCGAACATCAATCAGTTCCACTCCCTCTTTTTCTGCAGCCGCTACAAACTCCTGGTCCTCCGTCATAAAATCATGCAGGCCCGAAACAACATTCATACCACACTCAATTGCCCGGAAGACGATCGGACGCCAGCTTTGAGGAATCTTTCCACCTGGAGGTGCGATGCCAATCAATAGACAATTGGCATCGGGAGCCTCATCAATACTCGCAATGAACTTCAACCCTTGGCCAACTCCCAAATACTCAGACACCTCCTGACCTTCAAGCGTTCCATCTAAAACCGCGACAACTTCTTCGGGGCGATAGCGAAGAATACTACAGCCTGTTTTAGCGGTGTGGGGATTAGAGTTTCCCTCTGTCAGAATTATCATTTGTCGTTCGGACATTTTTCTCTCATCCGTATTAGAACGTCATTGGTCATCAAGAACATGTTTGCGCACCCACTCATCTAATTTATCCCGAGCTGGGCTTGGTCGCAAAACCCAGGCATCGTTGTGATTTCTAAAACTCGTGGACAGGAAAGTAAAGTTTCCTGGAATCGCCGTCCGTTGAAGATATGCTTCCGTCGCAGACAACCCTGACCGTCCATTCTCCTCATGGCAGATCAACTGTGGCGTCTCTCCTAGTCGCTGAAGTCGTAAACGAGCAGAAACCAGATCACTCTTAGGATATCCCCATCGTCGCACACCGTCATAGTGGCTATACGGAATCATCGCTTTCCACAATCCCGCAATTTCATTGTCGTAGAGCCCCAGATAGTTACAAGCAATAGCGCCTCGCGAAAATCCGACCAGAAGAATCCGCTTGCGGTCACCACCGTACGTTTTGCAGATCCAATCTACGGTCTTCTTACAATACTCCACCGTCGGGCGAGGGTCATACGAAGTGGGATTCCCCCACCACTGAGTTACATTTTTTGTACCCACGTTATTCAGGTATGGCATACAGATCCAAACAAACTTCTCACCCCGGCTAATACCAATCCCCATTTGGCTACCTTCCACCAATCCGGTACTTTCATCTCCAAAGGGACTTCTAAACGGTCCATTTCCAGCAAACTCAATAATGACAGGATATTTCCCACCCTCATGCCAATCGGTTGGCAGATAGGTGGCGTGATATACTTCGGTCTGACGATACTCCGGATGCGTCTCACGAACACGAGCGCCTGGTGCAGGCAGTGAGTGGACCATTGGCGGAAGAACGACATCCTGAGCAACACTACGAATGTCGCTGGGCGGATGAGGGACAACCTGCCCATTCACACGCGCCGATATAGCCGCCACAAGAATGGCAAGACTAAAAAGCCGCGTGATAGATTTGATAAATGTCGTCATAAGATGCTGACCGTGGGTTAAGCCAAAACAGCCGTTGAATCTTCATCGCCTTTTCAGTGAATGAATCCAACTGTTCTTCCTTACCACCAATATCTCTTATTCGATGAGGAATGCCAATCGACTCTCGCAATCTTTCAATAGCTTTCACGGCATCTTCCGCTTCCACTCTATCTGAATGCTCCGTCTCCGGATCCAGCCAGCCAGCGATTTGAACAAACGTCTGACGCCTTGCCTCGAGATTGAAATTCATGACATAGGGCAATAGCAAACCATTGCCAAGTCCGTGAGAACAATGTAGTTCACCGCCCATCGGATACTCGAGAGCATGCACCAAGGCGACACCACTATTTGAAAATGCCATTCCAGCCAACGTTGCCGCCAAAGCCATCTGATCTTTGGCCTCATAATTAGCTGGCTCCAATACAGCTGGCTCAAGATAACGACCACAAATCCGAATAGCTCGCTCGGCAAGTGCCGTCGTCAATGCATTTCGCCCTTCATAAGCGCACGTCTCTCCAGCCGGAACTTCTAGCTCATCAAAATCAACGGTCGTTATGGCCTCGATGGCATGCGTTAAGGCATCAATACCACTATCTGCCGCTACCTGACGGGGGCAGGAGTACGTAAGTTCCGGATCAACAATCGCCCAGTCCGGTCGGAAATAATCGCTTTGGCCGGAAATCTTAATCTTCTGGTCGGTATCGGTTAGCACCATTGAATGTGAAACTTCACTGCCGGTACCGGCAGTCGTCGGAATACAAACCAATGGCAGGGTTGGTCCTGGCACTTTATCAAACCCAAAGTACTCGGCAGGGTGCCCCTTATGGCTAAATGCCGCTGCTGTGTTTTTCGATAAATCAAGATTTGATCCGCCCCCAACCCCGACAAGTACATCCGGCGCAAAATCAATTGCACATTTCAAACTTGCTTCAGCGACTGCAATCGACGGCTCCGGTTCACCACCACTAAACACTTCGACCGCCGCACCGCCGGCGACCAATGCTTGTTGTACTGGCGTCACCACGCCGGCATCTAATAGATTCCCATCAGTAATAATCAGGGCTCGTTGCCAATGAAAACGAGTAACCAGTTTAGATAGCTGATTGACAGACTTGCGTCCAAACACCAATTGTCCTGGGCTTCCGAAACTCCAATATGACTTTGGCAACGCTAACTCCTTATCGACCTTTGGAAAGGTTGGTCACAAAATTGGCAACGACTTCTATACTGTCCTGACTTCTCAAATGTTCGATCGTAGCCGGAGGCACTTCAAGCTTCTCAAGATGCGTGGCCAACAGGTCCCACTGCCTTTGCTTTTTTTTACCTTCAGCCAGATAAAGCTCGGTCACTATCTCCTGACATCGCTGTAAGGCAATATTTTCGCGATTGTCGTAATAGTTTTTAATAACTTTATTTTGATAGTTGGAACGTTCAGCCATTTTGTCTTGCAATCCTTCTAATTCGCTTCCTCAAAGGACAAATTCCCCTGTTTCTTTGGTTGCGTCCACTTCCTTATTTGAACGCGATTGCCATAATAAGGCATATAGGTTAAATAAGGACCCCCAAACTGTTTGACTGGATTTGCCGTTAGGGGGCAACTAATTTATATCCTCGACCAATCACAGGGTTTGAACCGATGCCGAAAGTTAAATTCTCGAAAGAAAATCAAGAGGTTAGCGTACCTGAAGGTACGACGATTCGCGATGCGGCTAAGTTGCTGAGTATTAATACCAATCAAGGTATCAATGGGATCGGCGCTACGCTGAACAAGTACATTAACTGCCATGGTCTGGGCCAGTGCGGTACTTGTCGAGTGTTTGTGACCGAGGGGCATGGCGAAAACACTAACAAACAAACGATTTGGGAGAAGAAATGCTTCAATCTTCCCTTCCCGGATCCACTTCCAGCCTTAGCTTATCTAGATAATCCTGAGGAAACCCGCCTTGCATGCCAATGCAAGGTAACTGGTGATGTTACCGTGGAAACGGGGCCTGAAGTAAATCTGTTTGGAGAGAACTTTTTTAGCTAGTTCTGTCATTCCTGCTTCGGCTTCGCATAGAGGAACAAGACGATGAAACAAATTGTTGCCATCGTTCGGCCTTTCCTCGCTGAAAAAGTTCTCGAAGGTCTGAAGCGTGCTCCGCTAGAAGCACTTAATGTCCGTGAAGTCAGAGGCTACGGCCGACAAAAGGAACGCCTTCACGAATACAACGACAATGAATACGCAACGGCCTTTCTGCCTAAAGTGGAAATTACACTCTGGGTGGATGAGACACGAGTTGACGAGATTATTCAGAAGATTTCGGATATCGCCCGGACTGGAAGAATGGGAGACGGTAAAATCTTCCTAATGCCAGCCGCCGACGGCACCACTGTCCACTCCTCTAATTCAATCCCCCAAACCAATGATTCGTAACAAACCGACACGTGAAGAACTAAAAGATGGAGAGGTACTTTGTGAATACTGTACCGCCAAATGCTGCAGGTACTTTGCATTACCAATCGAAACACCCGAGGATGCTGAGGATTTTGACTTTTTGCGTTGGTATTTAGTCCACGACCGAGCCAGTATTTTCACCGACGATGATAAATGGTACATCATGATCCATACTGATTGCCGTCACCTCCGCGATGACCATCTCTGTGGAATTTACGAAACACGTCCTCAAATCTGCCGTGAATACACAACCGAAAATTGTGAATACGAAGACGACTGGACTTACGACCGGTACTTCGAGACTCCGGAACAGGTTCACGAGTATGCGGAAGCTTTCCTGCAGACAAAAAATCATGGTAGCATTCGTAGCCCTCAACCCAACCCTCTACCTGTCATTGCTTAACGGCCAATCATGAGCGATTCAGATAAACCTAAAAAACACCAACTGATCCAACCACGGACCTTAAAAGGATTCCGGGATTACCTCCCGGAGTCCATGATTCCGCGCGAACGTTTAATTCAAACTGCACGAGAGGTCTATCGCAGCTTTGGCTTTGGGCCAATCGATACTCCGACACTCGAATACCTCGAGATCCTAACCGGTAAAGGCAGTGACGAAACCGATCGGCAACTCTACAAATTCCAGGATCACGGTAAACGTGATGTTGGTATGCGGTTTGACTTGACTGTACCGCTGGCCCGATTCGTCGCCCAGCACATCAATGAACTTGGCACTCCGTTCAAACGCTACCATATTGCTCCGGTCTGGCGAGGTGAAAATACGCAACGTGGACGTTATCGGGAATTCATGCAATGTGATTTCGATACGATTGGCACGCTCTCGGTAGCTGCCGATATCGAAACCGGACTCGTCATCCACGCACTCTTGTCAGCCATTGGATTCGAACGTTTTACCATCCACATTAACAACCGCCAAGTACTCAACGGACTGCTGGAGAAACAAGGACTTTCAGAGCAAGCCACACCCGTCCTTCGCAGCCTCGACAAACTTGCAAAAATCGGTGACGAGAAAGTTGTTGCCGAGATGATGACCCACGCAGGCACAACGGAAGAACAAGCTCGCAGTGTGCTGGCCATGGCCACTCTCCAAGGCACCGACCAAGAAATCCTTACACAACTAAAGCCCCTCGTAAAAGGCAGTGAACTGGGAGAGACTGGTGTGGAAAGGCTCGAGCAAATCCTGGCCGGCCTGCAGGCGGGAGGCGTGCCGGCCGAACGAATCAAACTGGACGTTTCTATTGCACGCGGACTTGACTATTACACGGGAGTCATCTTTGAAACATTTCTAGACGATTTGCCGAACATCGGCTCGGTATGTAGCGGCGGACGCTATGACAATCTCGCTGAACTTTACACGAAACGTCAGCTCCCCGGAATCGGCGCTTCCCTTGGCTTAGACCGTTTACTAGCTGCGATGGAAGAATTGAACATGCTCACCAAGGTCAAGACTCCAGCCGATGTACTGGTCACGTACTTCGATAAAGGATCTCTGGCTAAGTATCTGGAGATTGCGGCGAGTTTGCGAACAGCTGGGATTAAAGTCGAACTTTATCCGGATACAAAGAAACTCGGCCAGCAACTCAAATATGCGGATGCCCGTGGATTCGATTACGCTATTATTGCCGGGGAGGATGAACTTTCTCGCGACTCTCTGCAAATCAAGAATCTAAAGACCGGTCAAAGTACAGAACACTTGATCGTCGACGCTGCAACTGAATTAGCTGCCAGCATTAAAAAAGCAGACTCTAGCCAAGTCTAGCCAAGTCTAGCCAAGTCTAGCCAATTGAGGCTTCATGAGAATCTGCTGATAAGTCATGTTGGTCAGTCGCTAGGCAGCTCGTCGTTGGGACATCGCAAAAAATTGCTTCACGCTATCAACGACAATCTTCACTTCCTCGGCTTCTAGTTCCGGAAAGATTGGTAGACTTAATACTTCCTGGGAAGCTTTTAAAGTCTCCGGTAGATCTTCCGGTTGGTATCCCAGCGACTGGAAACATTTCTGCATGTGCAATGGAACCGGATAGTAAATTTCACTACCAATGTTCTTTTCAGTAAGAAACGCTTTCAGTTCATCTCGCTTTTCGCTGTGTACTCGGATCGTGAACTGATTCCAGACATGTCCGTCCCCAAACCGGGCAACCGGCAGAGTGATTTCATGAGCCAAACCTGACTGAGAAAACAATTCCAGATACAACTCAGCATTTCTCTGCCGACCAGCAACGGCATCATCCAGATAGTTGATTTTCACGTTCAGGACCGCGGCCTGCATCGAGTCCAAACGACTGTTAATACCGATAACTTTATGATAATACCGAGGCCGCATACCGTGTCCGGAATACAGACGCACCCGATCTTCCAGTTCTTCGTCATTAGTAACAATCATACCGCCGTCACCCATTCCTCCAAGATTCTTGGTGGGATAGAAGCTAATACAACCGAAGTGGCCCCACGCTCCGGCAGGCCGTCCGTTGATGTTAGCTCCGATCGACTGGGCAGCATCCTCGATGACGACAAGTCCATGCTCATCGCATATCGCCATAATCTCATCCATGTCTGCACATTGTCCAAACAAGTGGACAGGGATCACGGCCTTGGTCTTTTCGGTAATTGCCGCTCCGAGTGCATTCGGGTCGATATTAAAGGTGGCAGGGTCAATATCGACAAAAACTGGCACGCCTCCCAAACGGCTAACAGCACTGGCCGTGGCGAAAAAGGTAAAGCTTGGACAAATGACTTCGTCCCCTTCTCGCAGGCCCGCAGCCATTAAGGCTAGGAGGATTGCATCACTTCCAGAAGCACATCCAATCCCAAATCGGGTATTGGACCAGCGAGCACATTCTTCTTCGAGTTTCTTTACATCCGGTCCAAAGAGAAAACGACCGGAATCAACAACGTTTGCCAGAGCCTCTAGAAACTCCTCCCGCATCGGAGCATTACTTCGAGGAACATCCAGCAAAGGTACAGGACGATTCATATTCATTGTTCAAAAAATCAGCTATAAAACGAAGTCAACTATACTATTGGCGAGTTGGAGAATAGCGGGAATTTAGGGTCTGTGGCAATAGCATTGGGCTACAACAAAAAAAGAAAAAAGCCCGGCCATGATTCATGACGGGGCTTTTTGGTAATCAGAAGAACCTTCCATTTTCGGCAGGTTAAATATTGTAGAGTCGCTCAGCATTGTTATGCAGCAATTTCAACTGTTCTTCGTATGGTCGTTCTGAAATAACTTCTTTCAAGGCATCGACCCACTGTTTGTAATTCGCAACAAGGCGGCAAACCGGCCAGTCACCGCCAAACACAACACGGTCCGGACCAAATGCTCCTAAGCAATGGTTAATGATTGGAGCCAGTGTTGCAGGCCCCCAGTTGTCTTTCGGAGCACGCGCAACGATCCCTGAAATTTTACAAATGACATTTTCTTTCGTTGCCAGCAGATCAATATCACGCTTCCATTGATCAACTTTATGCCAGGGTTCCTCAACTGAATCTTTCAACCAGGCCTTGGGATCGGCGTTACCGCAATGGTCTACAATCAGCCGTGTCTCTGGAGCCTTATCAGCCAAGGCTGCACCATCCGCTAATTCGGTTGGTCGCATGCAGAGATCAAAACTTTTACCCATACTACCCAACAATTGAACTGACTTCACATATTGATCATCCAGACAAAGCCCTTGCGGAGCGGAATCCACATGCAAAACCTGGCGAACTCCCTTGATATATTTACTATCTTTATACTGAGAGATATAGGGCGCAAAACTCTCTTCACCCGGACGCCCGGAAATTACTGCAGCGACAGTCGGGTGACGACGGTCTTTCGACAACGCAATTAAGTGCTCTGCCTCTTTTACCTGATTCTTAAAATTAACATCCACTTCCATATAGACCGCTTTGGCCAGATTGACAGCACGAGTTGCTTTCTTGTAATCACTGGTAACGTAACTTCGTGCCAGTACATCCGGTGCTCCGGCAAGCCACGGCGGCTGGAACAAGTCCAGATCCCACAGATGTTGGTGGGTGTCAATAAGAGGCAGGCCTTTAGCGGCGGCCTTCGCAGGTACTGCCAGTGCCGGTACGGTGGCTGTCGCGACAGCCGCGGTGGTTGTTTGAAGGAACTCTCGTCGGTTGAATATCATTCGTAGATCCTTGACCAATATCCTGATTAATATGAAAAATACTTCTTCATATTAGCTCAAGCACAAAGTTAAAACCAACCATCGAATCACAAAGAACCTGTAATAGATGCTGGTTTCAAAAGCCATTTGCTATGATATATCAAGTATGAACTCAAACGACTCCCACACACCAAGAACGCGTTTTCAATGGATGGGAGCTAGCTGCGCCCTGCTTACCTTCGGAGTCGTTGCAACACTACATACATTTGCCACGAAAGGAACCACCACTCTCGAGACGTTGGTAATCTCGGTAGCCAGTCTCCTGCTTTTCTTTCCCCTGCTTAGAATAAGTCAACCGCAAAGCGAAGCCGGGAAATACCAACAGGCCTATCGCAAAACTATGATCGGGCTGCTGAGCATGGCAGCCATCGTCTCGTGTATCCGATACCTAATAGTTAGTCGCGTCATGGTGGGTGGTGTGGATTGGTATTATTACCTGTGCTACAGCCGGGACATGGTCAACAGTAATTCGTTCTCAGAGAATGCTTACAGCTATTTTCCTGGCGTTTATGTTTTCTGGACATCAGTAATGCGACTCGTCGGCCAGGAATTACCAACGTTACAGTCGTTTTATCAATTGGCTTTAATTGTTATTTGCTTGTTAACCGGGTGGATTGTCCGCCAACACACCTACTGCAAAGTCCTGACTCTCTTCAGTATCTTTTGGACATTTGTGCTACTCACCAAATTTGATGGTCTAACCGGTGTGACAGAAAGTCTGGCAGTTGCACCCTGGCTTATTGGACTACTGCTTTGGCGCGGGCAACCCCTTGATCACCAACAACCTCTGTGGAGGATAGTCCTCTTTGGAGTAGCAATCGGGATCACCGTATTTACCAAGCAACAAGCGGGATTACTCAGTCTTGGTTTTGCATATCTCCTTGCCGAGCAACTTCAGAAAAAAGACAAACCTCATACCTGGAAACATCTGCTAATCGTCCCAGTTACCGCAGGGATCACTTTAGTCTTGCTAGTGATATACCTGGGTAATGGCCTGACTCCACTGACTATGGGTATAAAAACAGCCGGACAATACGGAACGGAACAATCGTGGCTGCTCAATCTCTACACTCAGGTTCGTCATGACGAATCGCTTTGGATGACCATGTCGATTGCCGGCGTTTTGTTTCTTGGACGTCGCCGCTGGCTAAGTACTAACGCAATAGAAAACCAACCATCCTGGCGTTTGATCGGCTTCTCACTCGTCGCAATCCTGGCAACATTATTGCAATTTCGTGCCCGTCCGTTTCATCACTATATGCTTTTGGGCATTCCGGCGACGGTCATTGCCTGTTCGATAACCTATCATCGCTATCGATCATGGGTTCAAGATTCCAGACGCAAACGCATTCTCGTCGGAGCAATTTTAATACTCCCCTGCATTTGGTTTGCTCCCTATAACGATAGCTATCATCCACTGCGGCTACAAATGCCTGATACCACACAATGGGATCGCCAGCACACCGCTCTACACGATCCAAACATGCAGGCCATCATTACCATGCTGGGAAAACATATTCCGGCAGAATCTCGCATGCTGATCATGCCCGGACGATACAACCACATTCATTTCGCGCTCAAAAGCCTGTCAGACACCGAAACCGGGTACAACTTCCGCACACGACAATTCGCTTCAGAAGATCAAAGTTGGCAGGCACCGCTTGATCAGACCAGTGCTGAGTTTGTGCTATTGCTAACAGGTTCTACGATTAGCGAAGCCGAACAGAAAATTTGGAGTAAGCGGCAGAGCAAAGCCAAGCACCTCCTTAAAGCACGCAACTACGTTCCCGTGGCTGATAGCTTATCTCCGGAACAGGGTATTCTATTCCGGAAAAATGGATTCTAACAACAGCTCATCTTCGCTCTTTGGCAACAACTTTAAGAGTGATAAACGCTGAGGATTGCGTTTTGATGCTCCAATAGCAACCACATCCAATTGAGGATTATTGAGCCAGCGATCAGCGTGATACCGCTCAAGATATTGAAGCCATTGCTGACTGTAGAATTCAACGACACCTCTGTTTCGACTAAAACGCTGCACGAAGTACTGACCGTCATCCGGATCAGCAGCAAATCCTGCAATCAGCGCTGCCCCTGTTTCATATCCCAATTCCTTCAAAATTCGATAGTATCGAGGAGAGCGGACTTGCCATCCCGCCGGGATTATTCTGAGCTCTTTACTATCACTGAGTCGGGAGAAAGGATGAATACCTTCCCAGCCAGGCAAAGCACCCACCTGAGTTCTTAACAGAGTCACTGGTTTATTGAGTTCAGCAATAAACGTCGATGATGCTGTTAACCCCACTTTCTTTTGATGAGCGTTATCCCACTGTTGCTTTAGAACTAAACAGCTCATCCCTAACCCAATGACAATCGGCACAAAGGAGAAAAAATGGATCCAGGTGAGATGAACCTTTTGACCCCAGCCTCCAAATCTATCTCCACTTTCCTCTCCAGGGGTCCAGATATTTAGTAAACAAAAGCCATACAGGAAAATGGGAACCAGAACTCTGGGTTTAAGCCTCAGGTATGCCAGAAACAACACCGGGACCAAAAAGAGAGTGATTGCCAGCAGCTTACGTCGCAAAAATGGGTCATCCAGATACGACTTGAAACCCAGAAATACAACGGCAATCCCGATGGGGAAAAATGCCTCCAGAAGTGATGCATTCTCACGAAGGTTGTTCTCAATCTGCTCGGTTATCGCGGCACCACCGTGATCTGCAACAGCATTCAGGAATGCCTCCATCGACGCTTGTGAAACCAATCGTTCGTCATACAACATCCATGTTTCGCGGATTAAACGATAGTCGCTTTCACTCCAACCAGCGGCTTGGAGTGAAGCAATTAAATTTTCGCCGGCTCGACCACCCGGCATATCAAATAACTGTGCTCGTGTGTCATAGAACTCAATATATTCCGTCCACTCCGGTGAGGCACAAATATAATCGATAACGCGATCACATAGAATCATGCCAAGCACAATCCCAAGCAGACCAAGGTACTGCCGCAATTGCCCAAACTGAATCACCGCTAAGGGGGCAAAGAACACCAGACAGTAAATGCCGAATTTCCAACGCCATAAAAGAGCCCATAGCAAAAGAAATGCCAATGCGCGCCGGGTCTTGGGTGGCCATGGAGCTTGTGCATGTCTGCAAGCAATCACTGCCGAGATGCCGAACATTAATGTTAACGTCGCCTGAGTAAATGTCACTTCGAGCAGTGTGTAAACACTAAAGATCACAAAGAATGGAAAGACGAGGCCCAGCCAGGGAGTCTCTCTTAGTTTCGCTACTAAACAATAGAGAAAGAGCGACAAACCTATAGCTTGTGTAATAACTAATAAAATTCCATACCATGGGAAGGCCGGAATCCATTGGTACAAGCAAAGCAATAAGTAATTAAGAGTCCATGAAAAAAATGGGACTTCAGGAGCAGCAACGAAACCATCTTCACCCGCAAGGACCATTTGCGCGCCCAGATCATCGGCTTCCGCATAGGTCGACGGTATCAATGCCACTGTGCATAAACAGAGTACGACTCCGATAAGCACGGTTAGCCATACCCGACGAGTTTCCTGTTGGAGGGGAGTAGCTTTCATCAGAGTTTCCCCCATTAGGGATCCTCCGAGTCAGTCGTTTCCTTAACCAAAAAACGTGGCTTACCGCGAACTTCATCCATAATCCGGATGACATATTCGCCTAGTAAGCCAACCGAAAGTAACGTCAGGCCGCCAAAGAAGTTAATCAGCAGTACCTGGGTCATAAACCCGGTATTTTCTTTAATGCCGTTACCAGCCCAGTAACGAAGCAGGTAGTAAGTCGCTAACAATGCACTGCCGAATGCGGCTAAAACTCCTATCGTCGTAACGATTTTTAATGGCAATGTGGAAACACTCAGAATGTTATCCGTCATCAGGCGGAATAACTTAAAGGCTCCGTATCCACTACGCCCCTGCTGTCGAGCTTCATGTTTCACACTGACAGCCTTAAGATTCCGAGTTGTCTGGAAAATCAGTGGATTGATATTTGGATTGACTGTTGAGTACTGGCAAATCGACTTCACCAGTTGCGGGCGCATTGCCCGAAAGGTTGTGCTTCGAATTCCTTTGGGCTTACCATACGAAAGACGAAACAATATGTGCATCGTAGATGAGCCCAGATTGCGAAATAAGCCGTGTTTCTTTTCTTGGTACTTCGCCAAGACGGCATCGAGGTTGCCGTCGGCCTGCAAAGCCTCTACTAAGGCAGGAATTTCCTCGGGTGGTTGTTGTAAATCGTCATCCATTGTGACAACGATTTCACCTATTGCCTGCTGTAATCCACAGAAGGTCGCTCTGAATTGGCCCGTATTGAAAGCAAGGTTAATTCCACGTACACAATCATCTGCCTCAGCAATTTTCTGAATGGTGACCCAGGTTGAGTCGGGTGAACTATCATTCACAAGAATCAATTCATAGGTCCAGCCTTGGGAAGCCATCACAGACTTAACGCGACTCGCTAAATCAGCCAGCCAATCGCCACTACGATAGCAAGGGACAATAATGGATAGAAATGGTTTCCGCATTAGCTTATTTCTTGCTCCTCCACTTCACGAAACATTGGTTCAAAATCCATACCTCGCACCATCTCTAAACCTACTTTGATCGCCGATGGCGCAAACTTAGAATCATTTCCCCAAAGCATCGCTTTCACAAACACTTCAGAGAAATTAATACCGCCCTGTGTATACAACAATGGTCGGAATGCCTGCCGCGCATTAATTTCAGTGATCTTCGGAATCCCTTGGGCATCTTCTTTAAGGTCAACCGCATAGATCCCATGAGGCCTCTCGTCAGCTAGTCTGACAGCCTGACTGGCAATCGGAGTTATCTCTGCACTATCAATCAACTGACAATGCGATACATTCCCTGTAATACCACTCACTGCAACCTGTGCCAAAAAGTATTTTAATCTCTCTCCACTGGCCGCGGCCAGAAGTTCACCATGACGCCAAATCGAAGTCCAATTAAAATTACGTCCCGGCAAGTATTCATGAGCCAGCCAAACATCATCACCTGCATCGCGACGACGCCAATAGTCCATCCAAAAAACACCATCCGTTGCATGTTCAACAACAATACTTCCCCGGCCTCGCGGACCTTCCGCACACCGCAGCCAAAACGGACTGCCTAATTTCTCGAGTGCTCGTTCTAAATCTTCCCGGGCATTAATCACTATCGTTGCCGCAGTTAACCCCTGGCCTGCCAAACGATCATGCAAAACCTGCTTGCTCAAACAAGCACGTAATCCATTTTCACCGGGACAGGACATCGCAACCTCAAAATCATCTCGGCTATCAACAATTGCCTCGAGTTCGGGTTCAGTGTTCACAAATACAAGCTCCACTTGAAATTGAGCTATTGTATCGCGGATCGCATCGAGGTAGCCGGGAGCGTCGCCACGAGGAAGAAGTAAAACCTGATCACAATAAGGATCAGCAACCTGCTTTCCCCACCATGACACCTCCGTCCCAATAACCCGAATCGGAAGATTTGCCTGATGCAATGAGCGCAATACCTCGAGTCCAATCGACGAACCACAAGCGGTCACCAATACTGTCTTTTGCTCATTCATGAATTGCGTCAAAGTAATGGATTGAAAGGAAAGAGCAGCTAAGACAGATGCTCTAGGCAGAAGTCCTCCATTGCGGCAACTCCGGGGGACAGGTTTTCATTTAATCCTAGTACGACAATTCCACCAAATACGTTCGATAATCAACGCAGTCCAAGATAAGCAGGGACCTAACATCGTCTAGTTACGGCTCTAGCGATTAAGACGATTATGAGCCTAGAAAAGTAGTGATTTCATCTACCACTTGTTGCTGCAGTTCCGGCTCCAAATTTGGGTAAATCGGAAGCCTTAAAAGTCGGGGGCTGATCGATTCAGTGATCGGGAGGCTTACCTTCTTTCCACTCAGTCGAATACCTGCGGGAGAACTATGTAATGGGATGTAATGAAAGACCGCATGAATACCCCGGGAATTAAGATGATTCAGCAATGCATCTCGTTTTTCCTGTGTCGGCAACAAAATATGAAACAGGTGGTAGTTACTTTGACACTCCGCCGGAATGACGGGCAATTGAAGCAAATTCTCTTCTGCCAGCGGTGTCAGTTGTTGTTTGTAAGTCTCATAGCAGCGTTGACGCATTTCCGTGATGATGTCCATGGACCCAAGTTGCCCAAACAAAAAGGCCGCTGCCAACTCACCCTGTAGATAAGAAGACCCTAAATCCACCCAGGTGTATTTATCCACATGCCCTTTGAGGAACTGGCTCCGATTGGTACCTTTTTCACGAATGACTTCAGCACGTTCAATAAGCGTCTCATCGTTGATGCACAGCGCGCCGCCTTCACCACAACTAAAGTTTTTTGTTTGATGAAAGCTAAACGTGCCCAGGTTACCGATAGTCCCCAACGCTCTGCCGCCATGAAACGAATTTAAGGCTTGAGCAGCATCCTCAACGACGACCAACTCGTGTTTTTGGGCGATCGCCAGCAAAGCATCCATTTCACAGCCCACGCCAGCATAGTGCACCGGGATGATAGCTCGCGTACGATCGGTGATCGCTGCTTCCACTTGAATTGAGTCAAGATTTAGCGTCACAGGATCCACATCAACAAAAACAGGGATTCCGCCTGCTAGGACAACTGCGTTGGCTGTCGAAACAAATGTAAAAGAAGGCAGCACGACTTCGTCGCCTTCGACCAGATCCAACAATAACATGGAGATTTCCAATGCTGCTGTACAGGACGGAGTCAGAAGGACTCGCTGTGTGCCTAATCGTTCTTCCAACAATTGGCAACACTGTCGAGTGAACGGTCCATCTCCTGATAAATCGCCATTCTGTATCGCCTGAGAAACGTAATCCAGTTCGTGACCTGTCAGATAGGGGCGATTAAAAGGAACAGTATAATTCATCTGAGATTAGCTTTGGTGTGGTATCAAAATTTGATGAGTGGAAGTCTTTCGGCAGTGGACTACAATAACGTATCCTAAGAAAAGAACTCTCTTACTTTTAGTTATCACGCAACTCGATTAGTGAATCAACCAGACCATGAAAAAACACTCCGTAAGAATAACAGCCATTCTGCTGCTTATGTCTTTTTGCATATCGATTTCGGCGGCAGACTCTGCTCCTGAACGTATTGTAATTGGCACTTGGAATATCGAATGGTTCTTTGATCACGACCAGTCAGACAACAACTCCGAGCTTGCAAAAAAGTTGTCCGCCCCCTCTGCAAAGGATTGGAACTGGCGAGTCACGGAAACGGCCAAAGTGGTTGCGGCTATTAATCCTACCGTACTCGCTCTGCAGGAAATTGAAAATGAAAAAGTAGTTCAAGATCTAGCCAACGAGCTGCGTGAAGTACACCAACAGGATTACCAAGTCGCTTTCATTCAGGGACGCGACACCTACACTGAACAGGATGTTGCCTTGATTTATAAGAGCGGCCTTGTCCATAAAGAGCGGCGTAATCAAACCGATGCAATGTACGAAAGTAAAGATTACTACAATCTGTCCAAGCATCTGTTCGCAACTTTTCAATGGACCCATGCAGGGGAAACACATGAAATCACTTTGTGCAATGTTCACTTGCGAGCAGGCACACGAGGCGAGGAACCTCGACTCCGCCAATGCCGCTTGATTAACTACTGGATTCAACCGCATGTCAAAAAGCAGGAAAATGTAATCATCCTTGGAGATATCAACACCCTGTGCGAATGCCATGACTACACGCTGGATAAAGATCTGGCTGTGCTATGTGGCAAAAAGACGAAGGGGGAGATGGGCGACCTCATCGATTTACATCCTAAGTTGAAAAAATCAAAACGAGCAACTCACATGATCGGAACTGAGTTCGATCACATTTTAATTAGTCCGGAATTACTTCATGACTCAGACAATCAATCCGATCTGTCTTTCCACTCGATCGAGCGTCGCAAAGACTTGGTGTTGCGAGGTAAGCAAGATGAAGATCACTACAATATCTTTTATGAGATTGAAGAGAATGAGCGGGATATTAGCGATCACTATCCCGTCATTGCCACTTTTGAAATTAAATAACGCCGACACATCATGACGGACAACGCTCCAACTCCACCTTCGGAACACTCTGACGTTCAGCAACATGTACGCCTTGACCATTTTCTCAAACTGTTACAGCTTGTTGAAAGTGGTGGCCATGCCAAAGTCCTCATTCAAGGTGGACTCGTGAAAGTAAACGGCACTGTCTGCACGGCTCGCAAACGCAAGATTTACCATAATGATCAAATTGAAATTGACGGCGAGCAGGTGACAGTTAACATTGACTAGATTACGTTATATATCTATCACCAAAGTAAATTTCCCCACCCTTTTCAGGACTTGTCTTATGAAGTCTTCACTCTTGAAATTCCTCCCCTTGTTTCTGTTGGTCTGCCAGCCAGTCTTTGGGCAAACGCAAGAAGAGAAACAGGACGCCATAGCTATCGAAGGGCCCACTCAGGAAGGTGCCAAAGCGAGTGATGAAAATGAGGAAAACACAGCGGGTCCACTTGCGGGGCACTCCTATCACGGAGAAGCATTCAACGAAGGGCCACGGCAACGAGCTTATCTAATTCCAGGCATGTCCAATGTCGATTTCCCAGTCACTACCAAGAATGAAGAAGCACAGAAATTCTTTAATCAGGGCGTGTCAGCATTGCATGGCTTCTGGTATCTGGAAGCAGAACGAGCATTTCGCCAAGTCAATAAGCTAGATCCGGATTGTGCCATGGCGTATTGGGGGATGGCGATGGCCAATTTCAATAATTCCAAGCGTTCCAAAGTCTTCATGGAAGAAGCTCAAAAACGTAAAGAAGGTGTCACCGATGTCGAGCTACGTTTTATAGAAGCTCTGACCGCCTATCAGAATGCAGATCCCGGGAAAAAAAAGGAACGGGCAGAAAAGTACACCAAGGCCCTTGAGGAAATCTGTATCAAGTATCCCCGGAATATCGAGTCGAAGGCATTTTTAGCACTCCAACTGTGGGGGAATCGTTACAACGACATTCCAATTACTAGCTATGTAGCCATCGACTCCATTCTGCAGCAGGTCTTTGCCATCAATCCAAAACATCCTTCTCATCACTATCGTATTCACCTGTGGGACTATAAAGATGCGGCAACAGCTGTGACTTCAGCAAGTGTCTGCGGACAAACCACTCCCGGGATTGCACACATGTGGCACATGCCAGGTCACATTTTCTCACGGCTAAAGCGATATGAAGATGCTGTCTGGCAGCAAGAAGCCTCAGCTCGGACAGACCATGCTCACATGATGCGTGATCGTCTGCTACCCGATCAGATTCACAACTACGCTCACAACAACGAATGGTGTATCCGCAACTTATTGCACATTGGCCGCGTTAACGATGCGATCGATCTATCCAAGAACATGACGGAGAACCCCCGGCACCCTAGATACAATTCCCTCACCCGACGCGGCAGTTCTTACTACGGTCGTGCGCGTCTATTTACAACACTCTACATGTATGAACGTTGGCAGGATATGGTCAACTTGAGTCAAACTCCTTATTTGGAAGAAACAACCAACGAAACTGAGAAAGTAAAACAATGGAAATACGTCGGCATTTCCTATGTGATGCTAGAGCAAAATGACAAGGCTGATGAACTGAAAGGAAAGCTCAACGAACTCCTGACTCACAATCAAGCTGAACGTGCCAAAGCAGAAGAAGCTGCGGAAAAGAAAGCGACGGAGGAACAGTCCAAGGACGACAAGAAGAAAAAAGAAGACAAAAAGAAAGCTATCGACAAAGCCAAGAGTGATGCTCGACGAGCCTGGGACACAAAAGTTCGTAACTGCGAACAAGCCTTGGCTGCGATCACCGGCTATCAGCATTTGGTAAAAGGTGAAGCGAAAGAAGCACAAGAACATCTCAAAAAAGGTGGAACCATTGATCGTATGATTCTGGCCAAGCTTCAGTTAGCGAACGGCGACAAAGAAGGGGCTCTCAAGACGGGTGAAGGACATGTCAATTCTCACCAAAATGAAGTACAGCCTCTTTGCCACTGGATTGAATTGCTAGTAGAAGCAGATGAGATGGACCGCGCAAGAAAAGCGTTCGATTCCCTGCGTGACATTTCTGGCTCAGTCGACTTGAAATCTCCCGTTTTTGATCGAGTCTCCACCCTGGCAACTGGTCTCGGATGTGATGGTGCATGGAAAAAAGAGCTCGAAGTTCAGGATGATGTGGGAGAACGAGTTCATTTGGATTCACTGGGGCCGTTCCGCTGGAGTCCATTGCCTGCCGAAGAATTCACCCTTCGTGATTACCGAAATAAACGTTTCGTCAGTGCCAGAGAATTTAACAGCAAGCCGACGGTTGTGATTTTCTACCTCGGTGCCGGATGCTTATCCTGCACTAAGCAAATTCAGAAATTCATTCCTAAAATTGCTGCCTTCGAAGAAGCTGGATTTCAAGTCGTTGCCGTGAGTTCAGATGACAACGACGGCTTGAAACAATCGATCAAGAACTTTGATGGTAAAGTGCCTTTCCGAATCGTCAACGATCCGGAATTAAACGTATTCAAACAATATCGAGCTTACGATGACTTTGAAGAACAGCCATTGCATGGAACATTTATCATCGATGCAAACGGATTCGTTCGCTGGAATGACATCAGTTACGAACCATTCATGGATCCAGATTTCGTTCTTCGTGAAGGAAAACGACTCCTGAACGTGGAAATTGCCAATCAATAAAGGCTTTTGAAGCCTTCCATCTCTGAAAAATAATTCCCTACATTTCCATTTTGGAATGTTAAAAGAGGCAAATTCGTAGTGCGTGAAAATGGCGGTTTTCGCTAGAATCATAGCGTTAGGAGTTAACTCGGGGGGAATAGTAGGTTGCCACTCAGGTAATTGACTACCTCACTTTTCATATAAAGTGGCCATGGATGGATCGTGATCAGCTGCTAGTGCTCTATCGCAATATGCTGTTAGCGCGCGGAATTGATCGTATTGAGCAGGAGCTCACCAGTCGGGGGGAAGCCTTTTTCCACCTGTCTGGTGCAGGTCATGAGGGTACTGCTGTCCTTGCCAATCATCTAACGCCTGAAGACTGGCTACATTGTCACTATCGTGATCGCGCGCTCCTTGTCGCTCGGGGATTATCTCCCAGAACTTTCTTCGACACCCTGCTCTGCAACGAGTTTTCACCCGGTAGTGGAAGACGCATGAGCGCCTTCTTCAATGACCCAAAATTACACATTTTAAGCATGGTCACTCCGACCGGTAATAATGCTTTACAAGCAGTCGGTGCCGCGGCAGCAATTAAGCAGGTCGAAAACACCCCTCTGGTTTATTGCGGAGTGGGTGATGGAACAACTCAGCAGGGAGAATGGCTGGAAGCTGTTGGCGAAGCGGTTCGTTCTAATCTGCCCGTGCTGTTTATGGTTCAGGACAATAAATGGGCTATCTCCACGACGACGCAGGGAAAGACATTTTATTCCCTTCCTGATGGCAAACAGGCCACTGAGTTTTTTGGCTTGCCCATTCACTACATTCATGGAACCGATGTCGTTACCGCCAATCAACAAGTTGGCGAAATCGTCGCGGAAATCCGAGCCACTAGCAAACCGGCACTCATCGTCTTCCAGGTCGAACGACTAACTAGCCATACCAATGCCGACGATCAAACTATCTATCGTGATCAGGACGATATTAACGAAGCACAAGCCAATGGCGATCCCATTCTTTGCGCCAAGCAGCAATTACTTGCTATGGGCTTCACTGAATCTGAATTAAAAATCATTCTTGCTCAAGTTAATGATCAATTAGAGGCAGCTAAAGAGGAGGCCTTCGCTGCCAAAACGCCTCTAACATCTCTTCATGCATCCAAGCAACATCCGGTGGAAATCACCCATCCCTCGAAAGAGAAATTTGGCTCGGAAGACCTGCCCCAAATCAACATGAAGGATGCCTTACGGGAAGTACTCAAGAATCACCTGCTGGATGATACTCGGGTCACACTCTACGGAGAGGATATTGAAGATCCAAAGGGAGACGTTTTTGGAGTCACCAAAGGGTTGAGTACCCGTTTCCCGGGACGGGTCATGAATTCACCACTCAGTGAATCAACCATTGTCGGAGCGGCAATTGGTCGAGCTATGGTTGGTGAGCGCCCCGTAGCCTTCATTCAATTCGCTGACTTCATGCCAACGGCCTACAATCAGATCGTCAATGAATTGGCGACGATTCACTGGCGAACCGACGGACAGACATCGACACCGGTAATCGTCATGATTGCCTGTGGTGGCTACCGTCCTGGTCTAGGCCCCTATCACGCACAAACACATGAATCCGTGATGGCACACTGTCCCGGTATCGATGTCGTCATGCCTTCCTCTGCACACGATGCAGCCGGCCTGCTAAACGCAGCCTTTGAGTCCGAACGCCCCACGATTTTCTTCTACCCCAAAACACTCCTAAACAACTCGGACGAAACTACTTCCGAAAATGTAGACGAGCAGTTTGTCCCCTTGGGAGTTGCTCGAAAAAAACGCTCCGGACGCGACATTACATTCGTCGGTTGGGGCAATACTGTTTCGGTTTGCGAGAAGACTGCGGAGGCCTTAGAACAGGCCGGCATTGAATCCGAAGTGATCGATCTGCGTAGTCTTACTCCATGGGATCAACAGTTAGTTCTTTCGTCAGCAGAAAAGACAGCCCGCCTCATTGTCGTCCATGAAGACAATCATACCTGTGGATTGGGGTCTGAGATCGTGGCAACCGTTGCGGAAAATGCAAAAGTACCGGTGGCTGTTCGACGAGTGACACGGCCTGACACCTTCATCCCCTGTAACTTCGAAAATCAAACTGAAGTCCTGCCTGGATTCAAACGAACGTTAGCGGTAGCTGCTGATTTACTTGATGTGGACCTCGACTGGGAAGAAGCTCCTGAAAAAGAAGCTGGTGTCGAATACATTGAGGCCATCGGCTCCGGACCGGCAGACGAATCTGTGGAAGTGGTCGAGATTCTAGTGCAAGCTGGTGAAGAAATTGAATGCGGAGACCCCGTCGCATCCGTGGAAGCAACAAAGAGCGTCTTCGACATTACGAGTCCGGTCGACGGCGTCGTCCGTGAAATCCTCTGCAAAGCAGGTGAAATTGTCAAAGTCGGCGCTTCGATGTTCAGGCTAGCCACCGACTCCAGTATTCGACCTAAACCGATTACTAAGGAACAGTACGGCAAACCCATCCTCAGCCGACGCAAGTCAGAAAACACAATCGTTCTTACTCCCGGACTGCCGAAACGCAGGGCCTTTGATGTGGGACTCTCAAATGTTCAGTTCCACAAAGGCAGCAGGCTAATCACCAACGAGTTTCTTCTTGGTGACAGTACTGACATGACAAGTGACGATATCATTCGCCGTACCGGCATTAGACAACGTTATTGGGTTGATCAAAATGAAGATGCGATTAGCATGGCTGTGGGCTCCTGCGAAAATGTCTTGGAACAGGAAGGACTTTTAATTGACGATATCGATCTGTTGATTTGTTCGACGACCAGTCCCATGTCGATGACACCTTCGATGGCTTGCCGAATCCTGAATGGACTCTCATTCGGTAAAGACACAATGATTCAGGCATACGACATCAGTGCCGCCTGCAGTGGTTACCTTTATGCTTTACAGGCTGGCTATGACTACCTGCAAAGCACGCCGAACGGACGCGTACTCGTTACAACCGCTGAAGTCCTGTCCCCCCTACTCGACCTCAATGACTTCGATACATCGATCCTCTTTGGCGACGCTGCTACCGCGACTGTGCTTTATGGTGAAAGTCATTTAGAGCGTAGTGCAGCGAAACTTCACCGGCCTGACCTGTCTGCCAAGGGCGAAGATGGCACAACGCTTTCAGTGCCATTGCGAAATAGTGGCTTCATTCAAATGAAAGGAAGACGTGTCTTCCAGGAAGCCGTCAGATGTATGATGAGCAGTCTCAATCGAGTCTGCAGCCGCGACCAGTTTCAGGTCGACGAGTTGGATCTTGTTGTTCCTCACCAGGCAAATCAGCGCATCATTGATGCAATTCAACATAGAATCTCTCCTAAAGTGTTCTCAAACATTGCCAACCATGGTAATACCTCGAGCAGTACGATCCCACTTTGTCTCAGCGAAATCCTGCCAACAGCAGCTCGGGATGAAACGATTGGTCTCTGCGCATTTGGAGGTGGATTTACTTTCGGAGCAGGTATCATCAAGACACTCTGATAAATTATGAACGCGGCAATTGGTTTTCTGGAGACGACCGGCTACACGCCGGCAATGATCGCTCTGGACGTCATGTGTAAAACAGCCCATGTCGAAGCGTTACCGTCGGAAGTTAACGACTTCCTTGGCTTCGTGGTTAAAGTCTCAGGTGAAATCGATGCCGTGCAGTCAGCCATCGAAGCGGGTAAGCAAATAGCAACCGAATTAGGTGGAGAACCTGTCGTTAAGATACTGGCGAACCCGGAAAACCAAATTCAGCCCGTGATCAATGGGCCTGAAGAGTACAACGGACTACTAGAACAAAATGTTGTGCATCATCCTGTTGAGGATGAGGTCAATCAAGAGGATGAAGAAATGACTAACGATAATTCGTATGCCCTAGGATTCATTGAAACTCAGGGGTTCACTGCAATCTTCAATGCAATTGATCAGGCCTGTAAAGCAGCGAATGTGGAAGTGGTCGGCAAAGAAAAACTTGGTGGGGGTTATGTGACAGTCATCATCAAAGGAGATGTCGCAGCGGTCAAAGCAGCAGTGGAAGCCGGCGAAGCCGAAGTCGAACAACTAGGGACTTTGATTGCAGCCTATGTTATCCCACGCCCCAGCACATCAGTACTGTCTCTGCTTCCTTAAGAACTCAAATTGTCTCGGGAACAGGCGATTCCGGAATATCTTTAGAATTCACTGTTAGTATTAACTTGTGATACAGCACATAGAAGGTCGGGATTAAGTACAGAATCAATACTGTTCCGAGAATCAGTCCAAAGCAAAGACTGGTTGCCATCGGAATCAAGACCTGAGCCTGGAACGAAGTTTCCAGTAGTAACGGCAAGAGGCCTGCAACCGTTGTAATAGAAGTGAGCAGGACCGGTCTAAATCGATCCCGGCCGGATTCCACCAAGGCTGTGAGAATATCTTCGTCCCGCTTGCCATGTTTATTGATGTAGTCAATTAAGACAATCGAATCGTTGATAACGACACCCATCAGAGCCACAATGCCACAAAGGCTAAAGAGTGTCACTTCCAGTCCCATAAAGAAGTGCCCCCAAACTGCTCCAATCAACCCAAAGGGAATGATCGACATGATAAGGAAGGGCTGCAAATAGGATTTGAATTGAAGGGTGAGCACAAAGAAGATAACAAGCATGGCTACGATAAAGCAAGTAAT
>Ga0209404_10000550_pt1 | contig 29129 bp, 31 predicted proteins | sample TroAtlMetagenome_2_FD_187447 | JGI IMG/M metagenome (GOLD analysis project Ga0209404, IMG submission 187447) | Marine eukaryotic phytoplankton communities from Atlantic Ocean - Tropical Atlantic ANT8 Metagenome (SPAdes) (version 2) | ecosystem: Environmental > Aquatic > Marine > Oceanic...
AAACCAAATGGTGGTATTGCAGTAGGTCGTATTACAGAATTAAACGGATTAGAATCAAGTGGTAAATCACTACTTGGTGCTCATATGTTAGCTGAAACTCAAAAGAAAGGTGGAGTTGCTGTGTATATTGATACAGAAACTGCAGTTAGTACAGAGTTTCTTGGTTCTATCGGTGTAGATGTTGAGAGTATGTTGTATCTACATTTAGAAACAGTTGAAGATATTTTTTCTGCTATAGAAGAGATAGTTTCAAAAGTTCGTGAGTCTGATAAGGATAGATTAGTAACTATTCTTGTAGATTCACTTGCAGCTGCATCAACGAAAGTAGAATTAGAAGCTGAGTTTGATAAAGATGGTTGGGCTACAAGTAAAGCAATCATTCTATCAAAAGCTATGAGAAAGATTACTCAAATGATTGGAAGAGAAAAGATAGCTCTTGTGTTCACAAATCAACTCAGACAAAAACTTGGTGTAATGTTTGGAGACCCTTGGACTACAAGTGGAGGAAAAGCATTACCATTTCACGCATCAACTCGTATCAGATTAAAAAATCTTGGTCAAATTAAAGATAAGAAGAATAATAATATTGGTATGAAGATGAGAGCTCAAGTTATTAAGAATAGATTAGGGCCTCCAATGAGACACGCTGATTTTGAACTTTACTTTGAAACAGGTATTGATGACGATGGTAGTTGGTTAAAAGTTATGAAAGACCATAAACTTGTAAAACAAGGTGGTGCGTGGTATACTATGGATAATCATAAAGGTAAAGAACTCAAGTTTCAATCAAAAGATTGGAGTGAACAACTCAAAGATGAAAAGTTTAGAGAACATTGCTACAACTTAATTTGTGATAAAGTAATTCTCAAATATGAAAAGAACTTTGGTATTGACGATGTAGTTGTAGAAGAGGAAATGAGTGAAGAGTAAATATCTATCTATTCTTGATGAAATCAAGAAAAAGGGTGGTTCACTTGACGACGGTAAACCTGATGATAAAGTGCTAATAGTAGATGGCTTAAATACTTTTATTAGAGTATTTAGTGTTATACCGACTACTAACGATGATGGTATTCACGTTGGTGGAATAGTTGGTTTTCTACGAAGTTTAGGTTTTACAATTAATATGTTTAGACCTACTCGTGTTGTCATAGTTTTTGATGGCAAGGGTGGGTCTAGCCGTCGCAGAAAGTTATACCCAGAATACAAACAAAATCGTAAATCAAAATACAGAGTTAATCGTTCATATGATTTTGCTTCTCAAGAAGACGAGAAACAAAATATGATAATGCAACTACAAAGAATCGTAGAGTATTTAGAAACATTACCTGTTACAGTTATGTCTTATGATAATATAGAAGCTGATGATACTATCGGATATCTATGTAGACAAGTCTTAACTGAATCTAAAATAGTAGTAATGTCAACTGATAAAGATTTTCTTCAGTTAGCGAATGGTAGAATAAAAATATGGAGTCCAACTAAGAAAAAGATTTACGATGAACAATCTGTGTTAGATGAATATGGTATCTCATCTCATAACTACATTTGGTACAGAGTATTAGATGGTGACAAGTCAGATAATATATCTGGTGTCAGAGGTTTAGGTCTAAAAACAATCAGAAAAAAATTACCTTTTTTAGAAGAAAATCGTATAGTTAATATAGATGAGATTTTGGCAGAATTACCAGAATCAAAAGATGTTATAGAACTAAATCATAAGTTAATGCAGTTATCAGATGTTGACATTTCAGGTACAACTAAAACTAAAATAACTCATAGAGTGAGACAACCAATAAATAAATTGATTAAATATAAATTTCAAAAAATGTTTTTAGAAGATAAACTTTGGGCCGCATTACCAAACGTAGATAGTTGGTTGTTAACTACGTTTAATCAATTAAACAAATATGCAGAGAAGAGTCATAATGGGTGAAACATTAACACAATTTGGGACATCATTTCAATCTAAGATTGTTGCATCACTATTAAGTGATATGAAATTCTTACAGACAATCAATGATATTCTCGAACCAAATATGTTTGATTCTGATTCTAACAAATGGTTAATCAAAGAGATTAGAAATTATTATTTTGAATATAAAAAACAACCAACACTTGAAGTAATGAAAGTAAAGATTGAAGAGATAGATAATGATGTGTTGAAAAGTGGTGTTGTAGAAAAGTTAAGAGAGACTTGGAAACACATCGAAGCGACAGACTTAGAATTTATTCAAAATAAAACACTTGACTTTTGTAAAAATCAAACACTCAAAAATGCTATACTAGAATCAGTTGATTTATTAGAGAATAAAGACTATGATGGTATAAAATCTATCATAGATGAAGCAATGAAAGCAGGTACGACAAGAGATTTAGGTCACGACTATATAGTATCACTAGAACAAAGACTTGAAGAATCAGCAAGACCGACAGTAGGTACTCCGTGGGATATTATAAATGATATTATGGATGGAGGTTTAGGTGAAGGTGAACTTGGTGTCATTGTTGCTCCCGCTGGTATCGGTAAATCTTGGACACTACAAGCTCTTGGTGCAGGTGCTCTTAAAGATAATAAAACTGTAGTACATTATACTCTTGAGTTAAATGAAAATTACGTTGGTCTAAGATATGATAGTATATTTACAGGTGTAACAACAGCAAATATTAAATACTATAAAAACGAAGTAAAAGAAAAGTTAGATAAACTTCCAGGTAAATTATTAATTAAATACTTTGCAACTAAAGCGGCTAGTGTTCAAACACTTGGAGCACACTTAAAACAGATTGAGTTAAGTGGTGTAAAACCTGATGTTGTACTTGTTGATTATGCTGATATACTAATGCCTACTGGTAACTTTAGAGAGAAGAGACATGCAATTGGTAACATCTATGAAGATTTAAGAGGACTAGCTGGTGAGTTAGAAGTTCCTATCTGGACTGCTTCACAAGCTAATCGTTCAGCTCTTGAAGAAGATGTTATTGGAGCTGATAAAGTTGCTGAAGATTATAGTAAAGTTATGACTGCTGACTTTGTTATGAGTATGAGTAGAAAAGTTGAAGATAAGATAGCTAATACAGGAAGATTTCACGTGATTAAAAATAGATTTGGGATAGATGGTGTGACTTATCCATCGACTATAAATACTAATATTGGTCAAGTACAAATCTTTGAGGGTAGTAGTCAGTTCGGAAAAGATGCACAAAGTAAGATGAATAATAATGAAGAATTCTTGAGAAAAGAATTAGCAAATAAATACAAAGATATGGGTAAAAAAGTTGAAGGGTTCGAGTAATAACTCAGATATATATTATATTTATGAGTGTTACAGGAAATAGATTTTAATTAGGAGTCATAGTAAATGGAAAAATTTCAGTTATCGGATAAGTTTATAGATAAGTACAAAAGAAAGAAAGCACCTTTCGGTTTTAATGGTCTTGGTGAATTAGTTTATATGAGAACGTATTCAAGAATTAAAGAAGATGGTAAAAATGAAAGATGGTGGGAAACAGTTCAACGTGTAGTTGAAGGTACATACACAATGCAAAAGAACTGGATTGAGTCTCATCAATTAGGTTGGAATGCTTGGCAAGCACAAAAGTCAGCTCAAGAGATGTACGATAGAATTTTTACAATGAAGTTCTTACCACCAGGTCGTGGTTTATGGGCTATGGGAACACCCGTTACAGAAGAAAAAGGATTATATGCAGCTCTTAATAATTGTGCTTTCGTGTCAACAAAAACAATCAAAGAAGATTATTCAAAACCATTTTGTTTCTTAATGGACGCTTCTATGTTAGGTGTTGGAGTAGGATTCGACACTAAAGGTGCTGGTGAAATTATTGTTAAGGGTGTAAACAAAGATAGAAACGAAGAGATATTCGAAATACCAGACACTCGTGAAGGTTGGGTAGAATCACTTAAATTATTATTAGAAAGTTACTTTCACAGTACAGCTAGTGTAACTTTTGACTATAGTAAAGTTAGACCAGCAGGAGAACCAATCAAAGGTTTTGGTGGTGTAAGTTCTGGACCTGAACCATTAGAAGAAGTACACGAAGATATTAGAGAAGTATTAGAAAAAAATACAGGTGAACCAATTACAATCACTACAATCGTAGACATAATGAATCTAATCGGTAAATGTGTTGTAGCAGGAAATGTTAGAAGAACTGCAGAAATTGTATTTGGTGAACCAGATAACGAAGAATATTTAGATTTAAAAAATTATAAAGTAAACCCACATAGAGACCAATATGGTTGGACAAGTAACAATAGTATATTCGCTGAGTTAGGTATGGACTACACCGATGCGGCTAAAAGAATTGTTGATAACGGTGAACCAGGATTTGCTTGGTTAGATAATATGAGACATTATTCAAGAATGAAGAATGGTGGTGATGATAAAGATTATAGAGCTATGGGTGGTAATCCTTGTTTAGAACAAACTCTTGAATCATATGAGTTGTGTTGTCTTGTTGAAACTTTTCCAGATAACCACGATGATTTTGAGGATTACGCTCGTACATTAAAGTATGCATATCTCTATGCTAAAACAGTTACACTAGGTAGAACACATTGGTCAGATACAAACAGAGTGATGTTAAGAAATAGAAGAATTGGATGTAGTGTAAGTGGTGTTGCTCAGTTTATTACTAACAGAGGTATTAACAAACTAAGAGATTGGTTAGAAAATGGTTATGATGTGATACAAGATTGGGATTCTAAATATTCTGATTGGTTTGCAGTACCAAAATCAATTAAAACTACTTCAGTTAAACCGAGTGGTACAGTATCTCTTTTAGCTGGTGCTACTCCAGGTTTACATTATCCTGAGTCAAGATTTTATATTAGAAGAATAAGATTATCAAAACATTCAGAACTTATTGAACCTATGAAAAAATCAGGTTATAAAGTTGAACCAGCTTATGGTTCAGAAGATACAACTTGTGTTGTAGAAGTTCCAGTAGATGTCGGAGAGGGTATTAGAACAGCAGGGGAACTTTCTATATGGGAACAATTTAGTATAGCAGCTTTTATGCAACGACATTGGGCTGATAATCAAGTAAGTTGTACAGTTACATTCGACCCTGAGACAGAAGGTAATCAAATAGAACCCTGTTTGAATTACTATCAGTATCACTTGAAAGGTATATCATTATTACCAAGACACGATTACGGAGCATATCCACAAATGCCTTATGAAGCAATTGATGAAAAAGAATATAACAAACAAATTAAAAAGTTGAAAAAACTGAGTTTTGGTGTTATTAAAGCTGAAGAAGCAAATATAGAAAAGTTTTGTGATGGTGATTTCTGTGACGTAGAAATAGTTCCAACATCAGGTGATAATGATGACCAGGATTATGCAAACTAACATTTCACATACACAAAATAGCGGACAGGCAGTAGACACACCTGTGAAAAAATGTGTCTTGTTCAACAATAACAAGGAGATTCGATATGAAAAGTCGTAATCTAATTGCTATGATGATGACTCTACTAACACCGATGATGTTACTTGCACAATCGGTAACAGGTAAGGTTACATCAGAAGCAGGAGACCCTTTACCAAATGCTAACATTGTTGTAGTAGGAACCGAATTAGGTACTGTTTCAGATGAAACAGGAACTTTTATACTTGACTTAGACGCCGGTGACTATACAATAACAGCTACGGTAATAGGGTTTGAACCTCAATCACAACTTGTGAAACTAACAGAAGCTGATACAGACTTGATGATGGCTTTTGTTCTTCCACTAAACGTGATTGAATTATCAGACATTGAAGTTTTGGCTTCAAGAGCTGATGATAAAACACCTGTTGCTTACACAACGGTTGGTAAAGAAGAGTTAGAGTTTCGTCTTGGTTCACAAGATGTTCCAATGGCACTTAATACTACACCAAGTGTATATGCAACTCAACAAGGTGGTGGTGCGGGCGACGCTCGTATCAATGTTCGTGGATTCAATCAAAGAAACGTAGCAGTTATGATTAATGGTGTTCCCCAAAATGATATGGAGAACGGATGGGTCTACTGGAGTAATTGGGACGGAGTAGCAGATGCTGCTCAATCTATTCAGTTACAAAGAGGTCTATCAGCTGTTAATTTAGCTACACCTTCTATTGGTGGAACTATGAACATCATAACTAACCCAGCTGGAGCTGAAAAAGGTGGTAAATTCAAACAGGAAGGTGGTGCAGGTAATTTCTTGAAAACTACTTTGAACTACAATACTGGTTTGATGATGGGTGATAAGTTAGCATTAAGTGGTACATTAGTTCGTAAGACTGGTGATGGTATCATTGATGCAACTTGGACAGACGCATGGGCATATTACTTAGGTGCTAGTTTTCAAGCTAATGAAAACAATAGATTTGAGTTATATGCAATTGGTGCTCCACAAAGACACGGTCAAAATCTGTACAAACAAAATATTGCTACTTACTCACAAGAGTTAGCTGGTGATGTTGATGGATATGATGAAGCAGCATATGCTGAGGGTGCTAAGTTCCAAACAGAAGGTGGTCGTACATTTAATCAGAATTGGGCTCCTGTAAGTTCAGACTATACAGGTAAACAATATTGGTATATGTATGGAGTTGGTGGATTCTTTGGTGGTGGTAATCAACCAAGATACAATAGTAACTTCTTAAATGAAAGAGAAAACTTCTTTCATAAACCATTAGTGAATATAAATCATTTTATGACTATCAATGAAAAGACAAGATTAAGTTCTGTTCTTTATTGGTCAGGTGGTTCAGGTGGTGGAACTGGTACATACGGTTCATCATTTAGAAAACCAGCTGTAGATGGTGAAAGATGGTATAGAAGTTCACCTTGGGGTTGGGATTGGGATGCAGCTATTGCAACTAATTCAAATAACGTAGATGCTAACTTTGATGCGACAATGAATCGTTCAAAAGGTATTCTTCGTAACTCAATCAATAGACAAGATACTTATGGTTTGATTTCAAAACTTAACTATGAAGTTAGTGATGAATTAGAACTACAAGTTGGTCTTGACTGGAGAACTGCTGGTATCGAACATGCTAGAGAAGTTCGTGACTTACTTGGTGGTGATTACTACGTTGATTATGCTGATGATAATGCTTCTGATGGTAAGAAAGTTGGTTTAGGTGACATTATTGCTTATCACAATCACACTACAGTTGATTGGATTGGTGGATTTGTACAAGGTAATTATACTAAAGATAAACTTAATGTTTATGGTATGGGTGGATTATCAAGTATTAAATATTCTTACCAAGACCACTTTACAGTTGCTGATGAAGTGATTACAGCAGATGCTATCTCAACTTTCCAAGTTAAAGGTGGAGCTATGTATGACGTAGACGATAATGTTAGTGTATTTGCTAACACAGGATACGTTCAGAAACCACCTATTATGGATAACGTAATCTACTTTGATGGTACAGTTGCTTCAGACCCTGCTAATGAAGCTTTCATTAGTTCAGAGGCTGGTGTTAATTTCTCTACTGAGAATGTAGCAGTTAAAGTAAGTGCTTATAATACTGATTGGAAAGATAGAAACCTAACTAAATCTGTAACTACAGGTCAAGGTGACTCAGGTGATACCGATGTGATTTTCCTAAGTGGTATCAATCAGAAACACCAAGGTCTTGAAATTGAAGGTTCAATGAAACTTAATGATATGATTCGTCTTAACGGAGCAGTTTCATTTGGTAATTGGAAGTTCGATGGTGATGCAGCTGGTAACTATCAAGAGAATGAGTATAATGCAGAAGGTCAGGTAATTGGTTTAAAAACCACACCTTACACATATGCACTAGATGGATTATGGGTAGGTGATATGCCACAGACAGCTTATGTCTTAGGTGCAGAACTTACACCAATTAAAGGATTAAGATTATCAGGTGTCTTTAAGATGTATGATAAGAATTATTCTGATTGGAGTCCAGGAGCACGTGAGTATGATGGTAGTGATGCTGATGCTGACAGAAGTCAAGTATGGCAAGCGCCAGGATATAATCGTTTAGACTTACACGGTTCATACAAACTACCAAAGATTGGTGGTCTTGATATGAGTCTAACTGGTCACGTTTTCAATGCTCTTGATGCAGTATATGTACAAGATGCTGTTGACAATTCACAATACAATGGTTTCGGTGATAAACTTCACCTACCACATAACGCAGAGGTATTCTTAGGAACACCACGTTATGCTAATATTGGATTAGTTGTCAACTTCTAAAAGTAATTTAAAAGGGGGGGGATTTATTCCCTCCCTTTTTTAATGGAGTTTTAAAATGAATGAAAAATTATATAAGTATGGTGTCCTTTATCTTGGTACTTTAATTATGATGGTTTCACCGTATTTTATCAATACACAAATCGGTAAAGTTGGTATGATAATAGGTTTATCATTATTAACAATTCAAACACAAAAAACTAAACAATACAATTTATCATTTTTAAATATAGTAGCTGTGTTTGGTTATTTATTTAGTCTTATACAATCTTTATGAGTAAATTAATCAATCTTTTTGGTGGTCCAGGTATTGGTAAGTCATCAATATCAGCAGGAGTTTTTTACGAACTCAAAAGAAAACATATCAGTTGTAATAATCCATATGAGTTTCCAAAACGATTAGCCTGGGATAATAATCTACCAGCTATAAAAGACCAACTCTATGTATGTGCTAATCAACACAGAGGTATAGCAGAAAGTTATGGGAAAGTTGATTATATTGTTGTAGATTCACCAGTGTTGTTCTCATTAATATATAAGACTTGGTATAGTAAAGGTTATCCAGCTGAATTCTATTCAGAAGCTTTTAATCAAATGGTTTTAGATTTACATAATAATTACGATAATATTAATATTATGTTAGAGAGACCAGAAGCTAATCACAATGATGCAGAGAGATTTCAAAACTTAGAAGACTCAATTAAAATAGATGCACATTGTGTAAAAACATTAGATGATAATAATATTGATTATCACGTTATCAAAACAGACGACAATACAGTAGAAAAAATATTAAAATTATTATAAAAAATGCTTGACAAGCATAAGTTTTTATTCGTATATTCATATAGTTAAATTGGAGAAATACATAACTTGTATCAAAACATTTATTACGATAGAAGAGTAAACAAGATGCATATCTGGGATGACAAAGCTGGTCATCTCACATTTAGATATAAAAAATATGCTTATGTTAAACACTCAAGTGGTACTTACACTTCATTATATGGTGATAAACTAAAACGAATAAATAAATGGGATAAAGAACAACCTGATTTATTTGAATCAGATGTAATGCCAGAGATAAGAGTTTTAGTAGATAACTATACAGATTCAGAAGAACCTTCAATTGGTCACAAAGTAATGATATTTGATATCGAGGTTGAAGTTACAGACGGTTTTCCAGACCCGTTGAAAGCTCCAAACAAAATAACATCAATAGCTTTTAATGACCCATTGACACAACAATATTATTGTTATGTACTTGACCCTAAGAAAAAAGTAGGTGAGTTTAAAGATGATATTGTAGAGTCATTTGACGATGAGTATGATTTACTGAATGCTTTCTTTAAAAAATACTTAGAAATACAACCCACAATCTTGACAGGTTGGAATGTTGAGTTCTTTGACGTTCCATATCTATATAACAGAGCCCAACAAGTATTAGGTTCAGATATTGCTTCATCTTTATCTCCAATTAATATTGTACAATGGAGTGATTTTCAAGATAGATACAAGATAGCCGGTGTAAGTACTTTAGATTATTTGTCATTGTATAAAAAGTATACGTTTAGTGAACGTTCTTCTTACAGATTAGATGCCATAGGTGAGTATGAAGTAGGTGAAAAGAAGGTTGCATATGAAGGTACACTAAATGATTTGTATGAAAACGACTTAACAAAGTTTGTTGAATATAACTTACAGGACGTAAAACTTGTAAAAAAGATTGATGATAAACTTGATTTCATTGAGATAGCTCGTGGTCTAGCACATCTAGGTCATTGTCCATATGAAGATGTGTTTATGTCTTCAAGATATTTAGAAGGTGCAATATTAGTTTATTTGAAAAAACAAAATATCATAGCTCCGAATAAAAATTATAACAGAAAAAAATTAAATGGTGAAAAGTTTGAAGGTGCTTTCGTTCAAGAACCTATCAAAGGTAAACACGATTGGGTATATGACTTAGATATTACTTCGATGTATCCGTCGTGTATAATGTCTTTAAACATATCTCCTGAGACTAAATTAGGTAAGATAGAAGGTTGGAATCCTGAAGAGTTTATTAGAAAAGATAATAAAAAAACATATTCATTTATGAAAGGTAATAAACTTTTAAGTAGATTTACTGAAACAGAATTAAAGAATATGTTAGATAATGAAAATATATCTATTGCAACTAATGGTGTTATATATCGAAAAGATAAAACAGGTTTACTACCAGCATTGTTGAAGAAATGGTTTGATGAGAGAGTTGAGTATAGAAAGTTATCTAAAAAGTTTTTTGAAGAAGGTGATAAAGAAAAATCAGATTATTTCGAACGAAGACAATATTTACAAAAAGTTGTCTTGAATAGTTTGTATGGTGTATTAGGTCTACCAGCTTTTAGATTTTATGATTTAGATAATGCTGAAGCTACCACATTAACTGGTCAGTCACTAATCAAGTTTACAAAAAAGATTACAAACAATTACTACAACAAAGAATTAAATGATACAGAGAATCGTTGTATTTATATCGATACTGATTCAGTATTTTATTCAGCTCTTCCGTTGGTAAAGAAAAGATTTCCAGATTTAGATATTAAGAACGAAGATACAATGTCTAAAGCAATTCTTGAGGTTGCAAGTGAAGTTCAAGAATATCTTAACAACAGTTATAATTTCTTTGCTAAAAAGTTTTGTAATTTAGATAAACATCGTTTTGATATCAAACAAGAGGTTATTGCTAAAAGTGGTTTATTTGTAACGAAGAAAAGATACGGTCTAAAGATTATCAATGATAATGGTAAGAAAGTTGATAAGATGATGATAAAAGGTTTAGATGTTGTTCGTGCTAGTTTTCCTTTAGCTATGAAAGAAATGTTATCTAAAGTGTTAGAAGATATATTGATGAATGTACCAAAACAACAGTTAGATAAATATATAATTAATTTCAAAAATAGTATGAAGTTAATGGATTTCAACAAGATAGCAATACCAATTAGTGTAAAACGTATAAGTAAATATACTTTAAAAGACGGTGGTCTATTTAGTTCATATGCATTAGGTACACCAGTACACGTTAAGAGTTCAATATTTTATAATGATTTTATGACTTACAATAAAATATCAAAAAGATTTACACCAATATCAAATGGTGAAAAAATCAAGTGGGTTTATTTAAAAGAAAATCCATTGAATCTTCCAACTATAGCTTACAAAGGTCACGAAGACCCTCCAGAAGTATTAGAATTTATCAGACAATTTATTAATGTAGAAAAGATTTACAATCAAGTATTACACAAAAAAATAATGATGTTGTATGAAGCTTTAGGTTGGGATGAACCAACTGATGCCACGAAGACATTGGAAAGATTTTTTTAAATGACAAATCCAATAAATGAAAGTGGTACATTTGGTGAAGAAAGATTTGAAGAATTTTTAAAAAAAAACGATATACCATATACTAGAAATAAAACAAATGGTATCGACTTTATAATTTCACTGGATAAAAAAATATACGTAGATATCAAGAATCAAGATGTAGGTGGTGGTAGAGATTTGGCGGTTGGTGGTTGTGTCTGGAAATACCAAAAAAAATATAAATTCAAAGAGTGTTACATAGTTGAAGGTGAATATAATTTTGATAAGGATGTGAGAGAATTTGCTAATAAATTCGCTAAAACTCATTTTGTAAAGTTTAAGGAGATGTGTAACATTTTATTAAATGAACCCAACAATATGGAAAGATTTTTTTAATTTTGAACAAACTCGTATATATGTATATATGGTTATAATAATAAGGAGCAATCATAATGGATAAACAGAAATTAGTAAGATTTATTAACAAGTACTATCTCGGTGGTATTGGTGAATCAGTACTTATTAATAGTTCTGCATCTAATCAAACATTGACCACTAAATTCGTTTCAGGTGATAAGAATTTACTAGGCACAGTCGAAATGAGCAAGTGGGTATTTGAAGATGCAAATCTTGGTGTTTATAATACAGAACAACTAATGAAATTATTAGGTGTGTTAGAAAATGATATCAGAGTAGATGTCACTAAATCAGAAAGTAAATCAATTTCAATGAAGATTTCAGATTCGATGTCTTCAGTAAATTATATGTTAAGCGACCCTTCGATTATCAACGAACCGCCAGCATTGAAAACTATACCAGACTTTGAGTTAAGTATTAATTTGACTAATAGTGTCATAAATAAATTTATCTCTGGTAAGTCAGCTTTAAGTGAAACATCAACTTTCACAGTTGTATCTAATGGTGAAACAACTCAATTAATAATTGGTTATTCTTCAGTAAATACAAATAGAGTTACAATTCCAGTAACAACTACACAATCAAGTGATATTGACAACGTATCATTTAGTGCTGATTACTTTAGTGCTATCTTGACTGCAAACAAAGAATGTGAAAGTGCTTTACTACAAGTCAGTTCTGCAGGTCTTGCAAAGATGACTTTCAAAGTAGATGATTATTCTTCAGAGTATTACTTAGTTGCAACACAAGATGTTGATTAATGAAAGAACACACTTTATTCGTAGAAAAATATAGACCTGATACTTTAGAAAACTATATAGGAAACGAACATCTAAAATCAAAGGTAGAACACTATTTAGAAACTGGTGATTTACCACATCTATTATTGTTTGGTAAAGCTGGTACTGGTAAGACAACACTTGCAAAGATTCTTGTTAAGAATATTGAGTGTGATTATCTATACATAAATGCTTCAGATGAAAACAATGTAGATACGGTAAGAAACAAAGTAAAACAATTTGCTTCGACAGTTGGTTTCAAAGATATGAAAGTAATAATTTTAGATGAGTGTGATTATATTACACCAAATGCTCAAGCAGCTCTTCGTAATCTTATGGAAACTTTCTCAAAACATTGTAGGTTTATTTTGACTTGTAATTTTGTTGAGAGAATTATTGACCCGATACAAAGTCGATGTCAATCATTTCAGATTGTTCCACCAAGTAGAAATGAAGTTGCTAAACATTTACATAATATTTTAATACAAGAGAATGTTATGGACACACCAGATGATATTAAGATTCTTGTTGAAATGGGATATCCAGATATTCGTAGAGTAATCAATTCAACTCAGCGAAACATTGTGAACGGTAAGATAAAGTTAGACACATCAAGTATAATTCAAAATGACTATAAATTAAAGTTATTAAAAATACTTGAAACACAAAATAAAAAAACAGCTTTTAAAGAGATAAGACAGTTATTAGCTGACAATAAGGTTACAGACTTTGCTGACTTGTTTAGATTACTCTACGATGAAGTTGATACTTGGGGTAAAGGCCACGTAGCGGAATGTATCTTGATTATTGCAAGATATGAATTATCAGATAGTCAAGTAGTTGATAAAGAAATCAATGCTGTTGCTATGTTAATAGAATTATTAGGAGTAATAAAATGAGTATGCATCCAATGAAAAAAATGAAACCTAAATCACAACAAGTAAAGGTTGATTTAAAACAAGCTGAAACTATTAAATGTACAGAATGTGGTAATTATCTTTGGATTCAATCTTTCGTATTAAAAAAATTATCAGCTTTAGTATCACCAACAGGTCAAGAAACTATGATACCAGTTCAAGTATTTAGTTGTGGTAATTGTGGTAAAGTAGCTGATGGTATGTTAGATGAAAGTGAAGAAGAAAAAAAACCAGATTTTAAATTAGATATTTGATGAAAAAAAGAAGTTTGTTTGACCACATAAGAGAAGTAACTACTGTACAAAAAGTAGATTACTTCGATACTTTATCAGTAGATGATAAGAAATCTTGGTCAAACTATATGGTAAATAGATTTTTATCAATGAAGATGGAGTGGGTTGAATTAGTCAACGAACTTCAAAAGTACAAGTTAGAACCAAAAGAGTTATATAAGTTGTACATTAATATATTACCAAAAGGTAAACAATGGTTGAAATATACCAAAGGGAGAAACGATATGAATTATCCAAATTGGTTAATTAACATAGTTGCTAATGATATGGAATTTAGTAAGAAAGAAGCAAAAGAAGCTATTGATATGTACTATCTTACAGAAGGTGGTATGTTAGAATTAGGTGAACTAGCTCAAAAGTGGGGAATCGAACCCAGGAAAATTGAGAAAGCAGGTCTTAATGTGTTAGGTAGTGTAGGTGGTTACACAGCAGGAAATAAACCAAAAAAGGCTTGACACTTATTATAAATTATTCGTATATTCAGTTATGTAAATTAGGAGAAATATATGGCAAAGGTTATAAAAGATAGTCCTCATTCAGAACCGAAGGTCTATGATGTTGTAGAACAGATGGAAAAAGAGTGGCCAGAGATGACTAAAGAATTTAAAGAAATTCAACGACAACAATATGAGTTATTTCTACACAAACAACACGATTATGGTCCAGGAAATATATCTGTAGGTACTCAATTACAAACACCAGAAGAAATTAAACTATCATTAACTGGTTTGTGGTTTCGTATGAATGATAAATTACAACGAATGAAAACACTATTAATGAATAACAGAGAGTCTGCAGTAAAAGATGAACCATTAGAAGATGCTTATCTTGATGTTAGTAACTATGGTATTATGGCTACTATAGTTGCTCGTGGTAAGTGGGGTAAATAATGTATCTATACAAATGTCAAGCTGGTGTATATAAGTCAAAGACTTGGTTAGGTCTTATGTATGAAATTATAAAGCACAGAACATATCACTTAATAAATGATGGAAGGTGGATGGATTAATGACTATTATGGACGCACTTCGTATAATGGCTGAACATTTTGAAGATGATACAGAACTAGGTAGTTATATCAGAATGTTAACTGATGTACCTCTTGGTTCTATAGAACTTGATGGTCATAGAATAGAAATGAAACAGACACTAAAACATTTTGCTGATAACTATCACGAGAACGGTGATATATCGGATGATTCGTTATCATTTGAAGATTTATTAAAAAATATAGGTTTGGAGTCAAGTGGCAAGAATTAGTTATAGTCAGTTTTCACAATGGGACCAGTGTCCTCGTAAGTGGAAACTTATGTATGTTGATAACTTGAGAGATTTCAAAGGTAATATTCATACTTTATTTGGTACAAGTATGCATGAAGTTTTACAAACGTATCTCACGGTGATGTATAACGATACTATTAAGATGGCTGATGCATTACCTCTCGATGAAATGTTATTAAAACGAATGAAACACAACTATAAAAAAGTAGTTGAGAGTATGAACGGTGAAGAGATAACAACAAAAGCTGAGATGGAGGAGTTTTACTTTCACGGTCTTACTATACTTGAGTGGTTTAAAAAGAAACGTAATATGTATTTTAGTAAGAAAGGTTACGAGTTAGTTGGTATTGAAGTACCTTTGAATGTACCCGTTACAGATACTATAAAGTTTATAGGTTATATGGATGTAGTTTTATATAATACACAAACAGGTAGATATAAAATTATAGATATTAAGACTTCTACAATGGGTTGGAATAAATGGCAAAAGGCTGATAAGAAAAAAACTAATCAATTATTATTATATAAGCAATTTTATTCTTTAGAAAAAAACATACCTATTGATAAGATAGATGTTGAATATTTTATTGTGAAGAGAAAGTTGTATGAAAATTTAGATTTTCCTCAAAGAAGAGTACAATTATTTTCACCAGCTAGTGGTAAACCAAGTATAAACAAAGTGATGCGAAGTTTAGAATCATTCGTAGATAATTCTTTTATTGATGGTAAATATAATAGACAAGGTATTTTCCCAACAAGACCTGACAAAAAGAATTGTAGATATTGTGAATTTAATCAAACTGAACATTGTAAAGATGGAGTAAAATAATGCTACAGAAAATTAAAGTTAGACTTAAACTATCAGATTTCATTAATACAGAATGTGAAGATTCTATAATGAATAAGTTAGAAGAGATAAATAAAAAATATAGTGTTGCTTGTATGTTATATTTGTGGTTCGAAGAAGACGAGTTTCAATTTACAGAACTTAAACCATTTATAACAAAATGGGAAAATAAGTTATCTTTTAAAACAAAATTAAAAACTGGTTATAAACTTGAAAAAAATGATTGGTTATTTTTTGACATATGTCCAAAGAACTACGAAATTACAAGGTCAAGATTTACATATCAGTATCAGTTTGTTGAACAAATAGTATACGGCTTACGAGAACTTGATAATACTTTAGATTTCATTATGAAAGAACAACCAATTAAACCACAAAAGAGAAATGACTACGAAGACTAAAATTGGTATTGTTGGTAGTAGAGCATACACTAACAAAAATAAAATAAAAGAATTAATATTTGAGATAAAAGAAAAGTATGGTAATACAGTAGAGATAGTCAGTGGTGGTCAACGTGACGGTGCAGATGGATTTGCTAAGAAGTTCGCATTAATGTTTGGTTTACATTATGTTGAGTTCCCACCATCACATTATACTTGGAATATGTATTGTAAGTTACCAGCTACAAAATATAATAAACCATATTATGTTTCAAATTATTTCAAGAGAAATAAACAAATTGCAGAGTATAGTGATATTATTGTAGCTTTTATACAACCTGGTACAGAATCAAGAGGTACAAAAGACACAATCAAACATGCTCAAAAAGAAAAAAAATTGATTAAAATAATAGAGTAGTATATATTTATATACGTATATACAGAGGTTATGAATATGGATTATAAACTAACATCAGTAAAAATACTTAAAGAGTTATACAGAAATTTCAAATCAAAGACATTCGATGATGAATTTACATTACAAAAACTAGTAAATCGTTCTATGGATTTATATGTTTTAGATGAAGAGTTTCGTGGTAAAATTCAAAAGTATGATAATTTAATACCAAGCGGGAGTAGATTATGAGAGATGATTTCATTAAAGCAAGTAAAATGCATTTCAAAGGTATGATAGAAAAACATAGAGTTAATACAGAAAACATAATGAGAAATTCTGTAGGTATAGGTGAACACGGTGATATTATGGAAGAAATAGAAAAAGAGTTAGATGCAATGGCTGTTTATGATGATAAATTAAAAATGTTGAACAAGTATTTTAGTGAGACAGTTAATAAAAAAATACTAAACGATTAGAGGTTATATGTCTAAAAAGAAAATTTTACTACTATCAGATGATTTAAGAATGTCATCTGGTGTTGGTACAATGTCAAAAGAATTTGTACTTGGTACTATTGACCATTACGATTGGGTTCAAGTAGGAGGTGCAATAACACATCCTGAGAATGGTAAACGTGTTGATATGAAAGACGCCATAAAACAAGAAACTGGTATAGATGGTAGTTTAATAATCTATCCAATAAGTGGTTATGGTTCTCAAGAATTAATCAGAAAAATTTTAGAACTTGAAAAACCAGATGCAATATTACACTATACAGACCCAAGATTTTGGGGTTGGTTGTATCAGATGGAACACGAGTTAAGACAAGAAATTCCTATATTCTATTATAACATCTGGGACGATTGGCCAGCTCCACAATATAATGAAAATTTCTACGAGTGTTCTGATTTAATTATGAACATTTCAAAACAAACTGTAGCTATTGTTAAAGAAGTTTCAAAGAACAAACCAAGAACAGATTGGGACTGTACTTATATACCTCACGGTGTAAACAAATCTTTTTATCCAATATCAAAGTTTGATGATGAGTATAAAAAAGTTGAAGCTGTGAGAAACAGATTAACTGACGAAGATATTGAGTTTGTTTTATTCTATAATAATAGAAATATCAGACGTAAGATGACAAGTGATGTCATACTAGCTTATAAAGAATTTTGTGATAAATTATCACCAGAGGAAGATAAGAAAGTTTGTCTATTAATGCATACACAACCAGTTGATGAAAACGGTACAGATTTACCTGAGGTAGCTCGTGTGATGTGTCCAGATTATAAAGTTTATTTTAGTGATAGAAAGTTAGAAACAAATGAATTAAATCATTTATTTAACTTAGCTGATGTAACAATTAATATTGCATCTAACGAGGGATTTGGATTAGGTACTTGTGAATCATTGATGGCAGGAACACCTATCATTGTTAATGTTACAGGTGGTATGCAAGACCAATGTGGGTTTAAACTTAATGATAAATTACTTACAGCTAAAGATTATGATGAAGTAAAATCACTACACGATTGGAGAAAGTGGGAGAATAATGAAGACTTGACACACGGTGAATGGGTAAAACCAGTATGGCCAAAAACAAGAGCATTACAAGGTTCACCCGTAACACCATATATTTTTGATGATAGAGCTGATTGGTTTGATGTAGCAGAAAGAATAAATGAATGGTATCAAATGGATAGTGATGTAAGAACAACTTGTGGTCTAAAGGGTCGTGAGTTTGTAATGACAGAAGAAATTGGTATGAGTGGTGAACAGATGTCAAAAAACTTTATCAAAGATATGGATAAAGCATTTGAGATGTGGAAACCTAGAAAACGTTATAGTATATTTAAGGTATAGGAGTTATAATGAGTAAACCAATATGTTTAGTTACTGGTCCAGTAGCAACAAGAAGTGGTTATGGAGCTCACGCAAGAGATATTGTTAGAGCACTAATTAATTTAGATAAATACGATGTAAAAATCTGGAATGTAAGGTGGGGTAATACACCTATGAATGCACTACAAAAAGGTGACCCTAATGATGATATGATTATTGAAAGACTATTATCAGACCCAAGTTTACCTGCTCAACCAGAGGTACATATTCACATAGTGATACCTAATGAATTTCAAACATTTGGTAAGTATAATATTGGTGTTACAGCTGGTCTTGAATGTACAGCAATACCAGTTAAATGGGTTGAAGGTATGAATAAAATGGATATGAATATCGTACCTTCAAAGTTTGTCAAAGAATCAGTATTATCAACTTCTTTTGACGTAATTGATGAAAATACAAAACAACTAAAAGCTCAGATAAAAGTTGAAAAACCTGTTGAAGTTTTGTTTGAAGGTGCTGATACAAATATATTCAAAAAGACAAAAGAGTTTTCAAAAGATTTAGTTGATGAGTTTAAAAATATTAAAAACGGTTTTAATTTTTTATATACAGGTCACTGGTTACAGGGAAACTTAGGTGAAGATAGAAAAGACACTGGTATGTTAGTTAAAGTATTTTCAGAAACATTTAAAGATATGAAAAATGCTCCAGGTCTTATTATGAAAACAAGTGGTGCTTCTTTCTCTGTATTAGATAGAGAAGATATTTTGAAAAAAATACGAGATATACAAAAAACTGTTAAAGCAAAAACATTACCAAATATTTATTTATTTCACGGTGATATGACAGATGAAGAAATGAATGAGATATATAATCATCCTAAAGTAAAAGCTCACGTGAATTTTACACACGGTGAAGGTTTTGGTAGACCTCTACTTGAATCAAGTTTGAGTGGTAAACCAGTAATAGCTTCAGGATGGAGTGGTCACTTAGATTTTTTAACAAAAGAATTATCTATACTGATAGGTGGGAATTTACATAATGTACCGAAATCTTCATTTAACAAAGATATGCACATAGAAGGTTCTCAGTGGTTTACGATAAATTACAATGAAGCATCAGCAGTATTAAAAGAAATACATAAGAATTACAAGAAGTATACACTAAGAGCAGATAAACTTTCAAAAGTAAATAGGTCAAAGTTTTCTCTTAAACGAATGACAACTGAACTTGGTGATATTCTTGATAAATATGTACCTGAATTTCCAAAAGAAGTTAAGTTACAATTACCTAAATTAAAAAAAGTTGAAAATACACAACCTACAAAAATAAAATTACCAAAACTTAAAAAGGTTACATAATGGAAAGAGTAATAGATTGTCCTGTATGTTATGATGCAGATAGATGTTTTGAAGATGTTCAAGAAAACTTTAATAGTTATCTTTGTTTTAATTGTGGTTTTATGAGTGATTCGAGATATGAAATTGGTAGTTTAAATTTAATCGAAAATCTAAAAAGTTCACCAAAACTAGTTCAAGATTTACAAGTAGAAGATAAACAAAGAAATATAGTTTGGTTTCCAGCTGTCATAAATATGGGTGAGAAGGGTTTAATATTTCCAGAAGGTCGAGACGAAGAAGACTATGTTTGGAAATATGCTCAACTTGTAGATGTTCCTGAGGAAGAACGTGAAAAATATGATAATTATGATAGAAGACTTGACGTGGAAAATGCCGAGTCATTTGGTCAAAACGGGTTTCTTGAAGCTTGTAAAGCTATGGGAATAACTAAGGATATTAAATAGTGTCTAAACAAATCTACACTTGGAGTAAAGTACAAGCTGGTGATATTATATCTTTCAGATATAAAAGTAAAGCAGGTAATAGATTAACAACAATATTAGTATTAAATCCTAAAATGCCATACTCAAGAGTTAATGAAACACAAACTTTTCACTTAATAGGGTTAAAATTAGAAACACAAGGTGTACGACCAATTATAAGAGACAAAGAAGTCCTTGTAAAATTACTTGAACAAATAGGTATTATTCAAGTCATAGATATCGAGAATGAAATCTACAAAGTTTTAATAAAAAATGTAAACACACGTGGTGTGAAATCAGAAGTTTACACTAAATTAAAAAGGCAATTAGCAAAATATAATTTGTATAGAACTTATGATTATACGAAAGCTAGAAAATCACAAGTATTTTTAGAACCAATAGTATTACCTAAACAAATCAAAGAGGGATTAATTGGTACTTAGTTACGCAATAACAGTTTGTAATGAACACGTAGAGATACAAAAATTAGTTACATTTCTATTAGATAATAAAAGAGAACAAGACGAAATAGTAATCACTTTTGATTCAAAAAACGGGTCAAAGAGTGTTGAAGAATATCTTAGAAGTCATTCAGTAAATGGTGAGTTTAGTTGGCATCCATTTGAATTTGATGGTAATTTTTCAGATTTAAAAAATTATACGAAGAGTATGTGTAGTGGTGATTACATTTGTCATTTAGATGCAGATGAAATACCTCACGAAACTTTAATAGAACAATTACCACAAATAATTGAAGTAAATGAAGTTGATTTAATATGGTTACCGAGAGTAAATACTGTTGATGGTATTACAGATGAACATATTACAAAATGGGGTTGGCGTGTATCAGAAAAAGGATGGGTAAATTATCCTGACTATCAAGCAAGAGTATTTAAAAATACAGAAGAAATCAAATGGGTTAGACCACTACACGAATATATCTCAGGTTCAAAGACTTATGCACACTTACCACCTTACGAAGAATTAAGTTTATATCATCACAAAACAATCGAAAAACAAGAAAAACAAAATATGTTTTATAATAAAAACTATAGTCGAGAATTAAATGTCAGAGATTAAAAAGTTTGTATCACAAATGGGTTTACCGAAATTTATTCATAATGACTTTCAACATTTTGAACCAGGTAAAACTAATATATTTTATTCAGGACCATACTGGGATGAAAGTGAAGTTGAAATGGCAGTTAAGGCTTTTATGACAGGGAAGTGGTTATCATCAGGTGAACACGTTTATAAATTCGAAAAAGCATTTGCTAGAAAATTTGGTGTCAAAGATGCTTTAATGGTAAATAGTGGTAGTTCTGCAAATCTTGTTATGATAGGTGCATTGAAAAAAGTTATGGGTTGGAAAGACGGTGATGAAATTATAGTATCACCAGTAGGATTTCCAACAACTATTGCACCTATTGTTCAACACGGTATGAAACCTGTTTTCATTGATATTGAGTTTGATACTCTAAACTTCGATGTTAATCTAATTGAAGAAAAAATAACAGATAGAACAAGAGGTATATTTGTATCACCTGTATTAGGTAACCCTCCTAATATGGATATATTATCAGATATTTGTAAAAAGTATGATATACATTTAATTATGGATGGTTGTGATAGTTTAGGTAGTAAATATAAGGATATAAATATTGTAGATTATGCAATAGCTTGGAGTAATTCTTTTTATCCTTCACATCATATTACAACTGGTGAAGGTGGTATGGTATGTAGTAATGATAAAAGAATAATATCTACTGCAAGAAGTATGGCTTGGTGGGGTAGAGATTGTCATTGTGTAGGTGCAAGTAATTTGTTACCGAACGGTACTTGTGGTAATAGATTTGATAAGTGGTTACCAAACTATGAAGGTATAATGGACCATAAGTATATCTTCACTAACTTGGGTTATAACCTTAAACCTTTAGATTTACAAGGTGCAATTGGTCTTGCACAGATAGAAAAAGTTGATGAGATACACGAAAAAAGAAGAGCTGCTAAGTTTAGATTAGAAGAGATGTTTGAAAAATACTGTGGTGTATATGTACCAAAAGAAGATGACAAGGCTGAAACTTCTTGGTTTGGTACACCAATAGTTTGTAGTGGTAAAAGAGAAAAAGACTTGTTAGTTAGTTATTTAGAGAAGAACAAGATACAAACACGAAATTATTTTGCAGGTAATATTTTATTACATCCTGGTTATTCTAATTTAGGTGACTGGATGGAATATCCTGAAAGTAATAAAGTTTTAGATAAAGTATTTTTTATTGGTTCAGCACCTCACTATACAGATGCAGTATTTGATTACATTGAGTTAAAATTACAAGAAAGGTATTTTAATTAGTGAATAATGAAATCTTAGTTTTAGGTGATGGTTTACTTGGTTCTGAAATTGTAAAACAATCTGGTTGGGATTATGTTAGTCGTAAAAAAGATAATATAGATTTGACCGAGATGTTATCTATTATATCTTCTAATGATAAAACAATAATTGTAAATTGTATTGCTAATACTGATACATACTCAAGTAATAAAAAATCTCATATGGATATTAACTTTAAGTTTGTTGTTGACCTTGTAAATATATGTAATCAATTTAATAAAAAATATATTCATATTTCAACAGATTATGTATACACAAATTCAAGTTCCATATCTGATGAGACCAGTGTACCGATACACAATGAAACTTGGTATGGTTATAGTAAAATTTTAGCTGATGGTTTTGTTGAAAACTTTTCAGAAAATTATTTAACGTTAAGAGTTACTCACAAACCAAAACCATTTCCATATGAAAAAGCATGGGATAATCAATTCGGAAATTTTGATTATGTTGATAAACAAGCTAGTAGAATAATTTCTTTGATTTTGAAAAATGCTAGTAATATATATAATGTAGGGACAGATAATATTAAGAGTATGTGGTCGTTAGCAAAAGAAACAAATTCAGAAGTAAAAGGTGACACAGCTCCTTGTGAAGTACCGAAGAATTTGATTATGTCGGTAACAAAAATGAAAGATTTATTGAATGAATAATATACTTTTTATTACACCTACTATAATGGGTAGACCTGAATTAGAAATAACAATGGTTGAGAATATTGCTAAATTATTTCCAGAGTGTAAAGTTTTATTTGTAGCAAACGTTGAAGATAAATTATTTGAAGAATACAAACCAAAGTATGATAATATAATAAAAACAATATCTGGTGAAAAGTATAATGTTTCAAAAGCATTGAACAAAGGTTTAGATTATCTTACAAATGAAGACTATGTTTGTTTTGTTCAAAGTGATATGTTCGTATCAGAATTAACAATACAAATGTGTAAAAGTATTGTTGATGATGAAGAATTTAACTCTGGTATCGTTGGTATTAGACCACATTCAATTTTTCATTTGTATAATAAATTAGTAGCAACTATAGAAGATATTGATGTGTATCGTGTGTTATGGTCAGATGGTATTATGTTTTGGTCTAAAAAAGTATTAGAAGACGTAGGTAAATTTAATGAAGATTATTTAGGTGATAGAGAGAGTCAAGAATATTGTTACAGAACACACGAAAAAGGTTACAACAATTATTATTTAGCAGTCGATGATGCTGGAAAATATTCACAACATTTTGTCACAACGATTAGTTCAAAAGATAGACACGATAATGATTCATTCTTGAAAGCTTATTACGAAACAAGAGATAAATTTAAATCAAAATATGAGGGTTGGGAACCTACACAAAAACATTTATTTGAATAATGAAAAACTTAATATATACAACAGCAATTAATCATAACACATCTCAATACAAGAATTCTGACTACGCTCAATATTGTTTAATGTCTTGGGAAAAATGGTGTAAGAAAAATGATATAGATTTTTTAGTCATTGATGAACATAATCCAAGATACAAATATCCAGTTTGGTGTAAAGATACCATATTTGAATTAGTAGGTGATAAATATGATAAGTTAGGTTATGTAGATAGTGATACTATGATTCATTGGGATGCACCTAATCCCTTTGATTTGTATGATGATGAGTGGTGTTGGGTTAGAGATTATGGTAATATAAGATGGACTTTTAATAGTATAAAAAACTATCAAAAATATTATCCAGATATCAAATTAGATGTATTTGATTATTACAATTCAGGTGTAAGTTTTTTTACAAAAGAACACAAACCTGTTTATGATTCCTTGATAAAATTATATGAAATCAATTCTGATGAAATAGACAACAAGGCTACTATGGGTGGTGGTAAAGTACAAACTTTATTAAACTTTGAGTTAAAGAAACAAGGTGTAAAACAAAAAGAATTACCACCTATATGGAATATGATTCATATGCATAAAAGAGAAATGTTCACTCATAACTGGCAAGACGGTGACGATAAGACACCTTTCTTTATCAAGTATTCTTATCTATGGCATTTTACTGGATTTGCTATTGAACACCGAACAGATATTATGAGACAAACTTGGGATTTAGTAGGTAAGAATTATGAGTAAAAATACAGTTTATATGATTTCAGTAGGTTCTAAACCTGAATATGATATTTCAATAGAATCTTGGAGAAGATGGTGTGATAAGAATGATGTTCAGTTATTTTTATTACAAGAACCTATCTTACCTATGGAAGAAATGCATATAATATGGCAAAGATATTTTATGTTTGATGTATTTGATAACAATGAAATTGATTCAAATCAAACACTTCTAGTCGATGCAGATACAATAATACATCCAGAATGTGATAATTTTTTTGATAAAACTGAAAATAAATACACAATGGTTCACGATGATGGTAGTTATGACTGGATTCTAAGAGGTATGGAACACTATAAAAAGTATGTCTATGGTGATTTATGGTTTGACTTTTGGAAGTATGGTAATAGTGGTTTTCAAATTGTAAATAATAATCATAGAGAGTTCTTTAAGTATATGAGAGATTTTTATTCTGAACATAAAGATACAATTCAATACATACAAAAGAGCTATGGTATTGGAACAGACCAAACACCGCTAAATTTTAACTTGACTTTTAATAAAATAAGTGTTAAATTACTACCGTATAAATACAATATGTCTTGTATGTTAAAGAAAGAAATTCTATCAGAAGATATGTTGCATACTACTTTTAAAGGTGTAATGCACTTTAATGGTTTACCTGATAAACAAAAATCAGTCCCTTTTTGGATGGAGAAAACATTTAATTATTTGTATGACTAAAGTTCACATTATAGGTAAAGGTTATTTTGGTAAAAAGATTGAAAAATCAATCAAAGATATGGTTACATTTGTTGAACCTGAAGATTCTGATTGGATAATAATATCAACACCAAATGATTTACATTATGAACAAGTAAAGTTTTGGTTACAAAAAAAGAAAAATGTCTTTTGTGAAAAACCATTGTGTTTATCAGAGAAGGCAGCAGTACAATTATATAACATAGCAGAAGAAAACAAAGTATTGTTGTATGTTGATGATGTATTTAGACATCATAAATATCACAAAGAATCAGATATATTTTACGTAGAATCTTATAAGACTTTTAAGTGGCATAAGTGGGGTTCTTTCAGAGCTAATATTATAGACAACCTTGCTTACCACCACTTTTATATGTCAGACTTTTGTTATGATGAATTTGAATCAGAAGATATAAAAATAAAAAAACATTGGTACGCTCCTCAGGGATTAGCTAAGTTTGATGTAACCATAAATGGAAAAAAATGTTCATACGACTATAAGATAGATGAGTATGATTATCCATTCATACATACATTTAATGATTATGAAGTTAAACCTATTAATAATCCTTTGAAAGATATGTTTACTCACATTTTTAATGATACTGCACAATGGGATAATAATAAAAAGATAAGTTTAAACGCTATAAAAATATCAGAAGCTGTAAAAGAAAAATTGTTTGATAGTGTACTAGTTGTAGGAGGTGGTGTTTTTGGTACGACAGCAGCTACTATTTTATCATGCTCTGGTTTTAATGTAACACTACACGAAAAAAATAAAGAGATGATATCATCAGCTTCTTTTATTAATCAATACAGATTACATAGAGGTTATCATTATCCAAGAAGTAAAAAAACTGCAGAAGAATGTTTAGTTGGTTTAAAATCATTTAAGAGAAAATATGAGACAACTATCGTCAATGGTAATATAGAACATTACTATGCAATAGCATCAAGAGACACATTGACTAAACCAAAAGATTATATAGATTTTTTACAAGACCTCGGTTTAACTTTTCAAATAGTAAAACCGTTTAAAGGTACAGACTTGACATTAAAAGTTGAAGAAGAATTATTTGATATGTTAGCTTTAAGAGAGTCAGTTGAAAATAAAATGTTAGGTACAAATGTCAAGTTTGAAATAAATAAAAAAACAATCAGAGAAGACTTTGATGATTACAATTTTATTGTCAATGCAACTTATTCAGATATTAATCAGTTTAAGAACGTAAAAGAAATTTATCAATATGAAGTATGTGAAAAACCTGTTGTGTTATTACCAGAACAATATAAAAATAAAAGTATTGTGATTATGGATGGACCTTTTATGTGTTTAGACCCATTTGGTAATACAGAATATCACGTGTTAGGTCACGTTGAACATGCAATACATTCAAGAAATATTGGTACAGAACCAATTGTAGCAAATGAGTTAAAAGATTATTTAAATAAAGGTATAATCAAACCAGATATAACAAATATTGAATTATTTCGACAAGCAGGTTTAGAATTTTTCGATAATTTTGATAAACTAAAACATATAGGTTCAATGTTTACAGTCCGCACGGTGTTAGCTAATAGAGACTACGATGATGCAAGACCTACGTTAGTTGAACATAATGAAAATAATTTATATAGTATGTTCTCTGGTAAAATTGATACTTGTGTTGAAGCATCAAATCAATTAATTAAAAAGATGAAAGGTAAACGTTATGTATGATTTCAAAAATAAAAAAGTACTTGTAACTGGTGCAAGTGGATTTTTAGGTGATGAAGTTGTAAATAGATTATTAAAAAGTGGAGCTAAAGTACATTGTATAGCTAGAAATGAAGGTAATCTAATAAAGTTACAAATGAAATACCCTACAATAGATAAAGTTTGGACAGGTAATGTATCAGATAGATTTTCAGTACAACAAGCTATAAAAGATATTGATTATATATTTCATCTAGCTGCTTTTAAACACGTTGGGATGGCAGAAGACCAAGTTAGAGAATGTATAGATTCTAATACTATCGGTTCACTAATTTTATTAGAAGAAGCTGTAAAAGAAAATGTCAAAATGGTTCTTGGTATTAGTACAGATAAAGCAGCTCAAGTAGCAGGTGTTTATGGTGCATCTAAATTATTAATGGAAAGATTATTCAATCAATTTGAAAAAAATTATAAAGATATAGATTTTAGATTAGTAAGATATGGTAACGTATTGTATTCTACAGGTTCTGTTCTATGTAAATGGAAAGACTTAATTAAAGAAGGTAAAGAAGTAATAGTTACTGAACCAACTGCCACAAGATTCTTTTGGACAGTAGACCAAGCAGTTGATTTGATATGGGATTGTATGAACAATTCAACTGACTCACAACCATATTGTCCAGATATGAAATCTATGAGAGTTGATGATTTACTAGAAGCTATGATACAAAAATACTCTGATGGTAAAGATATATCTGTAAAAACTATTGGTTTACAACCTGGTGAAAATCTACACGAAAAAGTATTAGAACAAGGTCCAGCTTCTAATGAGGTAGAACACTTTACTATCGAGGAGATAAAGGAGTTGATTTGAAAATACTAGTATTAGGTGGTAATAGATTTGTAGGTAAAGCTTTTGTAGAAAGAACTCTAAGGGAGTATAGATATAATTTTGTTGATGTGTTTAACAGGAGTGGTACAGGTCCTGATGGTTCACATATAATTCAAGGTGATAGAAATAATAGAGAAGACCTTGAAAAAATAGAGTGGTCAAAGTATGATGCTATTGTTGATATGTGTCTTTTTTCACCTGAACAATATACATTAGTATCAGACTTGATTCCAAAAGAAACAAATTATATTTTTGTTAGTAGTGCTTCAGTAGATGATAGATATATAAGTTCAATCGGTAGTTATGGTCTTGATAAGAAATCAGTCGAGGATATGATTGAACGTGACCAAAGAAATTACAAGATAATTAGACCTAGTTACATTGTTGGTAAAGGTAATCATAGACCAAGATTAGGTTATTATTTAAATCAGTTAAGAATTAACCAACCCATTGATGTTGAACGTGATGGTACTGAGATTGTAAATCTTGTATTTGTACAAGACGTTGTTGAAATAATATCTAAAATGATAAAAGATAAAACAAAAACAATGAAAAAATATTTTGTTACAGGTGATAAAGATATTTCGATAAACGACCTCATAAATAAACTTTATTTTTGGTATCCAAATAAACACACTACACGAAATAACGTATTTGGTTCACCTTTATTTGGTTTTGATTTTTGTAATTTTGATAATTCTGATATTAAAAAAGATTATAATATA
>Ga0209404_10000551_pt1 | contig 29118 bp, 28 predicted proteins | sample TroAtlMetagenome_2_FD_187447 | JGI IMG/M metagenome (GOLD analysis project Ga0209404, IMG submission 187447) | Marine eukaryotic phytoplankton communities from Atlantic Ocean - Tropical Atlantic ANT8 Metagenome (SPAdes) (version 2) | ecosystem: Environmental > Aquatic > Marine > Oceanic...
TAGCTTTCTTGAACAGAACCTCCTAACAGCGAACGTGCAAAAGGGGAAGCGGATTCACAGGCATGGGCCATATCGGCTCTACGCCCCGATTTACGATCGTCTATTCGCCCCCGGCTTCTCGGAAGGGCATTCGATGATGTACGAATCTCTAGACTTGGAGGGTGGCGACAGGATACTTGAGGTCGGTGTTGGTACTGGCGTTTCATTGACGTTTTGCCCCAGCTTCGTCGAGGTGGAAGCAATTGACTTCAGTTCACATATGCTAAAGAAAGCGCAGGAAAGAGCAACCAAAGGCGAGATCTCTGCAAGGGTTGCATTCTCCCAGATGGATGCACATTCACTACAATTCGATGACGACTTCTTCGATCATTCGGTAATCGCGCACGCCCTCGCAGTCGTAGCAGAGCCGCTGGTTGTTCTAGAGGAAATGAAGAGGGTGACAAAGAGCGGTGGAAGAATCACAATTGTCAATCACTACACTAGGGGGGGAGGCAAGCTAATCTCTTTGGTTAATCCGTTCAGGAAGCGAATGGGCCTCGGGATGCACGTGGAATTTACGAAACTGATCGAGAAATGCGGACTATCTCTGATTCGTGAGGAGAGGGTGAATAAGAACTCCTCAAGTATCCTAGTCTGCTCAGTGCCCTAACGCGTCTTTGAAAAATAGAGGTTTGTAAAAATGAGGCTAGTAACTTTTGTCAGGTTCATGAGGCAGATTCTCAGAGAAGGGCCAGCAGATCTGGAGTGGATACAAAGACAGGGACTTCTAGCAGTCAAGCTGACCCAGATTTTTGCTCTAAGGCCCGATTTGTTGGGCATAGAGAAGTGTAAGCAGCTACAGAAGATGTACAGGGACGCCGCTACCATACCACTTGCGAATTTTCACGAAATCATCAAACAAAAGGCTCATCCCTCATTTCATGAAGCGATCAGTACGATTGAAGAGACGCCAATGGCAGCCGCATCAATCGGACAGGTTCATCGGGCTAGACTCAATACCGGCGAAGAGGTAGCCGTCAAAGTAATCAAATCTGACCACGAGAAGCGATTCAAGAAGGATGTCTCCCGATTAATGAGATGGATGAAGCTAGTCCTAGTCATTTCTCCCAAGCTGAGGCGTGTAGGAAACCCCCTAGCCCTGATTCGACACGTTGAGGATTATACGACAAGAGAATTGGACTTGAGGAACGAAATTCTTGGTGGCTTGGAACTCAGGAGGATCAAAGATGAACTAAGCTCCAAGTTCCCAATGCCAAGGCTACGATTGCCGAAGTATTACACAGAGATCTCAAATGAGCACGTACTTGTTTCTGAGCTAATTGATGGAAAGACCTTGGAGGAGCATATATCAGACCAGGATATCCCCTGGGAATACCTCATCGAACTATTTCGAATCCAGGGTGCCTACATGTTTGGCATTGGCATATTTCACGGAGACCTGCATCCTGGTAACTGCATCGTTGATGCGGAAGGGAACTTCGTCTTCATTGACAATGGAGCCATTTGTGAGGCACCAAGGAGTACAAGCCTCCCTCTGTTCAGGTTCTTCGATCATCTCTCGAATCAGCGCTTGGATGATGCATTCGAAGCACTACTTGCTCTAACTGGTAATCGCCCCAACGATCAGAAAGTAAGTATCTTCAAGAAGGAAATGAGCAAGATTTACGACGGTTTCGGAGAGAAAAGCGTCGGAGAACAGAGTCTGACTGAACTGATGATGAATACGGTCAGAGCTGCAGTGGAACACGCAGGAGCCGACTTCGGAGAGGAGGCATTCCCGATTATTAGGTCTCTAATGTACATGGACGGGTTGGTTATTCGAACTCACCCGAGAGTCAAGTTGATTGCAGAGATGGGACCGTCGCTGACTGAATTCAAGGAAGGACTGGACCTAGGGTAGCGTGATGGCAATGGCAAATGATAGCGACGTCATTGTAGTTGGAGCCGGTCCAGGAGGCTTGTCGTGTGCCATGCTTCTAGCAAAGGCAGGAATCAAGGTGACAATATTGGAGAAATCGGATGGAGTTGGCGGGAGGACACGAGTCTTCGAGAAAGATGGATATAAGTTCGACAATGGACCGACCTTCTTCCATTACCCAGAAATCGCCGAGGGGATTTTTTCCGCCCTAGGACTTGACGCCTATGAGGAGCTAGGACTAATCCCTCTTGAGCCAAACTATCGACTTGTCTTTGGTGCAGGAGGATCGCTTAATGCTACTACGGATCTCGATAGCATGGTAGAGCAGATCAGGGATCTGTGCGGCGAAGAGAACGCGCAGGGATTCAAGTCCTACATCGAAGATAATAGGACGAAGCTGCGACTGTCTAAGAATTGCCTAAACTCTCCATGGAAGGGACCAAGCGATCTCCTCAACCGTAGAGCATTCAGGGTCGCCAGAGTCCTGAGACCATGGCGCAGCGTCGCCTCCGATCTTTCGCGGATGTTCTCCGATGAGAGGATGCAACTTGCAATGTCATTCCAAACAAAGTACCTCGGAATGAGCCCATTCCAAGCTCCAAGCTTATTTACAATACTAGCCTATCTTGAGTACGAACATGGGGTTTTCCATGCAGAAGGAGGTCTTGGCACCATCACTCAGAAGATGGGGGAGATAGCTAGGGGATTGGGAGTAGAAATCCGATTGAATGAGCCTGTTAGGGAATTCATGTTCGATGGAAAGACGGTAGTAGGCGCCAGGACTGACGAGGGGACTTACTCAGCAGACAGATTCGTGATGAATGTAGACTTCGCTACTGGCATCAAGGGACTAGTGCCCGACAAACTACGAAGACGCTGGTCAGACAGAAAGCTGGACCAGAAGTCTTACTCATGTTCCACATTTATGCTCTATTTGGGAGTAGACAGGTTGTATGAAACGCCCCATCATCAAATATACGCTGCAAAGGATTACCAGAGGAACCTAAGAGAGGTAACAGAGCACAAGGTGACTTGGGATGACCCCTCAATCTATGTCCAGAATGCGTGCGTAACGGATCAGACAATGGCCCCGGAGGGCCACTCGACCCTTTACGTACTAGTTCCTGTTAGTAACTCGCATTCAGGAATCAATTGGGATGAGATAAAGAACGAATACATGGACGTGATTCTGTCACAGATGTCCCACTTGGGTTTTCCAAACGTGAAGGATCACATCGTCTCTCAGACAATCGTTACCCCGGACGACTGGGCTTCCCGTGACATATACAAGGGTGCAGTTTTCAATCTCGCCCATGGATTGGACCAGATGCTGTGGCGCCGACCTCAGAATAGGTTTGAGGAACTTGACCGATTGTACCTTGTCGGAGGGGGAACCCATCCCGGCAGTGGTCTACCGACGATTCTAGAGAGTGGACGAATTTCAGCAAAGATGATTTGTGCCGATTTGGGGGTGGATCCGGAATGGAACGGCGCAGATCCATGGTTCGAAGACCTCAGGAGGCCAACCCTCAAGGCTAGAAATGAATAGGACAGAACAAGAGGGGTAGCTAGGTGGACATATACGACATCTCATTTTTTCTATCCACCATGTGGATAGGGCCATTTTGGGTTGCAATGCTGGTATACCCCGAGCATGAAATAACTGAGAAGATGATGAGGGGGCCTTGGTTCTTCCTCGGCCCAATCGCAATTTGGTTCGTCGTCTCCGCCTCCGATCCTCAGGCATTGGTCGATCTTGCAAAGGACTCACTCGACCCATCGAATACTATGGCTTCCCTCGCAGCACTACTTGGGACCAGAGCAGGCGCAGCTGCTGCTTGGGCGCACATGGTTGCTGGTGATATTTTTGTCACTAGATGGATGTGGAGGAGATGCATAGAGAACGGAAGCGAGCGATGGGTCACTGCAGCAACGGTATTTTTCGGCGTCATGTTAATGCCGGTCGGAGTCGCACTTCATATGGCTCTGGTCAGTGATAGCACGGATTGAGACTATGCATGAGAATGTTGAGCACCTGATCGCTGTAGCTTACGGCATCCCATTCATTTGGATAGGCATTCAGCACTTCATTGATCCAGAGTGGTTTGAGCCAATAGTACCGACTCCCCTTGGAAATCCAACGTTCTGGGTCTATCTAAGTGGGGCTTTCGAAATAGTCCTAGGTCTGGGGATAGCTCTTCCTTGGTTCCGAAAGGAGGCAGCTATGGGAATAGTAATCATGCTAGTGGTTCTTTATTGGGCCAATCTCAACATGTGGGTCAATGACATTCCAATTGGCGGGACACGACTCTCCCAAAGAGGGCACATAATCAGAGGCGTAATTCAATTGGCGCTCATCTTTGCGGCTCTCTGGATAGGTGGCTGGATAGGTCAAAAGCCTAGAGCAATCTGACCAGATGATGTTCTTTCGTCCCATATTCTAAGTCTGACCAGCTTCTGCTAGGGGGGTGGAACCCCTGAGGACGGCAATAATTCTCGCACATCCCATTGCTGCTTCAATCCTGATATGGGCCTTCTACAAGCAACATGGATGGGTGCCCAAGCTAGGCTTTGCAAGCAGAGAAGATAGGGAAGTGGCCATCAGAGAGCACGAGTCAATGGGGAACAAGGTAGCATTTGCAGTATTCATTGTGGTTGCAACTGCGCTTATCTCAAACGTTCTCAGAGGGAAAATCGACAACAACGACTACTCAAGCCTCTTGCTACCAGGGTTCCATGGATGGACAGGATTAATCGGACTGGCGATGATGGGTGTCCTTTGGAGACTAGGAAGAAAGACATCCGAGGCAAGAGACTCAGGTGAGAAATTTGCTAGAATCAAGCAGGCGCATGAGAAAATGAGCGATTTAATCGCATTGTTGGTTGCGATCCATGCCTTCCTAGGCTTCCTCTATCTTCTATCCATTCTGTGATTACGATTGGACCACAGTTCAAGCCATCCTGCAATGTTATCCTCGATATCGGAACTATCTATGGTATTTTCAAGCATCACTGATGGAAAAATAGGCTTAATTCTACATCCACAAGCATTTGCGTGACCGCCACCGTCTGGATCAAAACTAGTCGCCAATTTAGTCAGATCAAAGATCCCCCCATTATTGTGGAGAAATGAGTTAGTGTAAAATGACGCAGAGACCGGGTATGTACCATCTTCACCAAACTCAGCCCCAATATCCCCATGTATCACTATGCAGGCATCACATGAATCACCCACTATAGCAGTCACAAGATAGCCATTCGATCTGACTCCCAAGCCCTCAAGACGCGCTATAGCCATACGGTCAACTATCGTCACCCTGTCAGCAATTAAATCGGAAATCTCATTCATTCGAGCCTTTTCTTGTTTGACACAATGGGAAATTTTTGGAATAGTGAGAATCTCTTCAGCTTGCAAACCATCTCTAATTGAGTCCAAAATCAAAATCGCAATTCCATTTTCTTCATCTACGACTCTTCCTAGCCAAACAATTGGATTGTCAGATAGGAATTCATCTCTCGTGATTCCTCCCCCATCCAATTTGTCAACCCAAACTAGCAGTTCATCAAGATCCGACAAATCAATGGTGGGCCCTATTAGATCGTATGCTATTCTAGCCGCAGATGGGCTATCCTTCCAGACTATACAGCTCCCCTTTTCCTTCAATTCAGTTGGTTTGTTCGATTGATGATGATCAATACTCAGACCACAATTTGGACGCATGGGAAGATCACAAATCGCCGTTTTACTGTCAATTAGATGGTCCAGCATTCCTGCCCTAATCTCACCGGGGTGTCCAAAGAACACCTCGGCATTGGGCCAATGTCGCTTTAGTATGGCGGCAGTTACAACTCCATCTAGGTCATTATCGGTGACAATTCGATTGATATCTAGATCAAGCGCACCAACTACCATGTTTATCCGAGCTGAAACCGACAAATTGTGGTTTCGGATTAACACAGACAGTCGGAAGGTTTTCATCAGCTTCAATCACTCGTCATATTTGTGACGGGTGCGGTCGATGAACTCCTAGAGACTTCCTGCGGATTCTTGCTGATTAACTTCGATAGCATCCTGCTTCTTCAGTATCCACAGGGCCATTGGAGCTTTCCAAAGGGACACGTCGCAGTCGGCGACTCGGACCACCACCATACTGCACTTAGGGAGCTTTCCGAGGAGACTGGGATTACCGAGGTTTCTATTGATCACGGTTGGAAAATGAAAACTGAGTATACCTTTTCAAGAAAGGGACGTAAGATTCCAAAGCAGGTTTTTTGGTATCTAGCAGAAACAAGTCAACTTGATGTAAAACTATCTCATGAGCATACCAACTTCCTTTGGCTTGAGATGGATCAGGCCGAACAGCAGGTTACATTTGATCAAGAGAAGCATCTGGTCAAATCCGCTAGAGAATATCTCATCGGAGTGGGAAAGCTCACAAATTAGCCGCCTCTTTCGCCAAGTGGCGTCCAGAGGGTTTCGACCTCACCAGAAAGCTTGGCAGACAATCTGGAGAAAATGAACAGCCAATCAGAAATCCTGTTCAGATAAGCCAATACCTCGTCTCTGACCGCATCCCCCCCTTGCTCGCTTTTTAGATAACAGGCAACTCTTTCTGCCCTTCTAGCCACTGTTCTAGCAACATGCGCGGATGCAGACGGCCCCTGACCAGCAGGCAGGATGAATGACTCCAATGGATCCAGATGCTCAAGCCATTTGTCCATTTCCTCCACTAGTCTGTTTGCTTGCTTCCAACCGACAAGAGATACCGTTTCAGGCAGTGACTCTGGAGGGCATGCACATTCTCCCCCAATATCGAAGAGCTCCTGCTGCAATAGGCCCAATGATGAATCTAGCTTTTCGATTTCAAGCACGCTAATGGAATCCGATCTTGCCAATTCCATCCTCAGAACGCCAATCTGGGAGTTCAACTCGTCTATCGTGCCGTAAAGCTCGACTCGAGCACTCTCCTTACCCACCCTAGTACCATCGAGAAGAGAAGTCTCACCTCCGTCTCCGGTCCCCGTGTGTACCCTGTTGATACGAACCATGTCCCTGCGAAGTGAACTAGGATATCAATCGTTTCAGTGCAATGACTCATTCAGAGCATTCTCAATTGCTTCAATCCATGAAGAATCAACAGCGGCCCATCCACCCATCTTTTCTAGCTCAATCATGTGATAGTCTTCTTCTTCTGAATTTCCAAGCTTCCTTTGGATTAATATCAGTGCGGCATGACTCATTGAATTTATCCATGGACCCTCCATATCCCATGACTTCTCAAAGTGTGAAATAGCCCCATTTGGCCCCTCAATCAACCCTCTACGTATCTGCCTCAACCCTGACTTCGACCACGCAATCCCTGGCACGCCCACAACTAGGCCTCTGAAAACAAGGTAAATCTCCAGAAGGACTACTAAGCTCGCCATGATGAAAGAAACCATCTGCTGGAATTCATTTGCCGAATCCCAATAATCAACAAGTAGAGAGACGACTCCCACGGAGAACAAAACTCCCCCCAAAGGAGCTAGAATAACATCATGGTTGGAATAAGCCATACTCCTGACACCCGATACAACAGCAATTCCACCGACCAAGGAAGTCAGCACACTTGGAAACTGATCAGAACCAGAACGAGGACTATTGTGGGCAATCCAAAAGAAAAGAGCTAGGATTAGCACTATGTAGGCAAATCTAGAGCTTATCTCCGGGAAGGGTTGCAACCTACTCAGGTAAATTCCAATACAACCAACAGTGAGGCTTAGCACTATCCACATTATCATTCAGTCACCCAAATCCGATTTACTTCCCCAACCAGGTTTCCAGAAATCCTCATCATCCAAACACTCCACCCATCCTTCATCATCGGACATTAATAGCCTATTTGCACGCCTTTCCAAACCATCTAGAAGAGCCGCATCAACTTCTCCTTGGGAATGTGTAGATCTCCATTCAGTCCGAATTTCAAGAACTAACTCCTGTCCACTAGCTCTGGAGTCGTAATGACGCTCACAAATCTCTCTTAGATCCTGAATCCACATCCTAGAACCACGCAAATGGGGCTCGCTAAAAGGAAAAACGCTTCTTTTCTTGAAGGGCCACCATCCCATATTTTCTCGCGACTGAGCCCACCTCCTTCATGCTTTGTGAATTGCTAAATGTCAACTTACTTGCCGCCCTCTATGGGTCGTGTCATCGTACACCTATTCGGGAGGCCAAAAAGTAAGGCTATTCAGGAAGTAATATCCGATTATGAGGGCAGGCTTAGGTCAAGGGGGATAAGCTTGGAAACCCACACAACTAAAGGAGGTAATGTAGGGTACGAGAAGTCACTAACGTCTATGCAAGGGAACTTGGTACTGCTCGATGAAGCTGGAAAACAAATGAGCAGTATGGAATTAGCTAGTTGGCTAGAATCCGCTATTCTGGACAATGAGAATACCAATCTGGCGATTGGCCCACCTGATGGGCATCGGGATGAGATTAGGAGATACGCATCTTCAACCATCTCGTTATCGAGAATGACTTTGACACACGATATGGCGGCGCAATTAATCATTGAGCAGCTATATAGGGCATCGGAGATTAACAGGGGGTCACCCTACCACAGGGACTGAGCTCAGATTACAATCATAGCACCGAGAGACTGAAAAACACCTCCGGAACCTTTCAATTCATAAGGTATACATTTGCCAAGGCAATCATACGGGGGAAGCGTGGATATCATGGAAGCGGGCATCAACGTTAACCAAAGCAAGCTAACCGCACTTTCCTTGGTGGCTATAATGCTCCTTAGTAGCCAATTATTCGCAATTCAACAGGAGAGTCCAGAAGGCAAGTCAGAGCAAACATCTGTGCCTAAGAGATCGGCTTATCAGCAGTATGATCAGTTCTCAGGTTTTGTTCAGGGGGACCAGGTCCATCCTGCACCAACCGCTCCCTACCAAGAAAGACCCCACCACGATCTTTTTTTCCATGACCACGCTTCATACTATGGGAAGGTCTCCGACCCTTCTTCATTGACTCGCGACCCCTCCTACGGATTCTTCCTAGAGGAAACAAACACAGACGACCATGACAACGATGGGATAAGCGACCTGAACGATCTTGATGACGACAACGACGGGATAAATGACCTAATTGAGAGATTCGACGGCTGTTTTGGCACCGACCCCTTCGACCATGACAACGACGGCATCTCCGACGAGTTCGATAATGATGATGACAACGACGGCATCCTCGAGGGTCCGATTGACTACGAGCAGGGAACAGACCCATGGAATGTCAGCATGAACCGGTACGTCATGCCAGATACAGTTCACCCATGGACAGGGACACCTGTAGGCTCGGGTTATTTGACTGACCAAAATCCCATGGATCACGACAATGATGGCATCCCTGATGAGGATATAGACGGTTCAGGGAGAGGGTCATACGACGAGGATGACGACAATGATGGCCGAATAGATCAATTCTACTGGCCATGCGACTTTGACAATGATACCTACCAAGACTACTTTGATCTCGATGATGACAATGATGGCTTAGAGGACCTTTTCGATGTCCACCCCTGGAGGTTCGATGCTCCGACACAAAACATCACAACAGCACCAGGAATACTCTGGGATCCAGCAATAAGAGTATCTTGGGATTCCTATGAGTCTTTCGTGGGCGGCCTCGATTTTGTTGCTCTAGAGGCTCTAAACCATCCAAGAGAGCAGAGCTTCTTTGAGATCTACGATGGGGATCTAGACGGGGACACCATTCCAAATTTCCTTGATCCGGACGACGATAATGATGGAGCACCGGACTCAATAGATACAGACGACGACAACGACGGCCTTGCTGATATGTATGACGTAGACGACGACAACGACGGAATCCCGGATGAGTGTGCTCAGAGGGATACAAATGAGGACGAGGCAGGGGACTACCCTCACTCGAACTCGCCGATCAAAACTCCGGGTCTTGGTTGTGAAATTGACTACGACGGCGATTTAGATGATGATAGATTCAGGTCAATAGATCAGGACTATGATATGGTCTGGGATTGGATAGACCCGGATATGGGTGGGACTACAACCCCTGACAACCCATCAATTCCCGGAGGCTCCCCATACGATCTGGATGACGATGGTATCGTAAACGAACTAGATGAATTCCCGTTGAATCAAACATCAGAGGTAGACACCTGGGACTGCCCAAGCCTAACCAACCCGAACCCCCAGAACCCCAGTCCAAGCTGCACGATTTGGAGAATTTCATACACAGGCAATAATGATTGGGATGGCGACGGAATAAACAACTGGGCCGATGTCGACGATGACAACGATGGGATTCTCGATTGGATGGACATTGATCCGGACTGTGACTTAGATAATGACGCAGGCCTCCATCTGCTAAATGGCTCAAAGTATCGAGATGATGGCCCCAATGACATAGACACCGACATCGATGGTGATGGTCTTCAGAATGATGTGGACTGGGATGATGACAACGATGGCATTTCTGATATCTATGACCCCGACGATGGTAACTGTGGAGTTGTAGATATTGACATCACCGACCAATACTACGGAAACAGTTGGCCCCAAGGAGACGGTGATCCGATAGACGGCTCTGCTGATAGCCAGTTCTACACGCTACTCGGGACACGATACTGGGACATGACTTGGGGATTCAACCCATTCAATAGGGACAACAGCTTCGTGTTAGATTACAATGGGTATGATCTACTAAATCAAGTGGATGGCACTATTCCAGAGATTTATTGGTATCTAATGATGAAGTGGAGCCCATATAACGGGGATAATTTCTTTGATATCGATATTGATGGAGATTCTCTAATCAATGGCCTTGATGTCGATCAGGACGGCGATGGAATGCCCGACTGGTGGGATCAGGATGAGGGCAATGATGGCATACTAGATGTGGACGATGTAAAGCTGGGCGGGTCTTTGGATGACAACTCATGTGGGATCTCATTGGCTGATGTAATCACGGAAAGACTCTGTGGCTTGGACTATGCAATGTTGTTCAAATGGCCGCTACTGACTGCCACGAACTCAGGTGGGGCGTTCTTCACAGTCCCCTACAGTTCCAGGCCGGACGCGGAGTACTCTGACGGTCCCTATGATGGGGGCAATCATCCTCTGGACATGTATTCTTGTACCAGCAATTGCTTCTGGTTCACATTCAATCCTAGCAGCAATCCCGCACCGTCCATTGCAATACCATACACCACAACTGGTGAATCATCAATTACCAACCCCCAGATGAAAAATAACAGGGACTTATGGTTGGCATACGTTGGTTTGGAAAAGGGACTATTCCAATGGTCAGCCGATCCTAATGGCAACCTGTTCCCGGACGAATTAGCGGATCACCTGCTAAATTACGAGGATCCAGACATTGACTGTGGCCAGCCTATTGGCGACTCCCCCCCTTCTTGCATGTTCAATAACACCAATGATCTCGATGACGATTGGGACATTATATACGATCATTATGATGTAGATGATGACAATGATGGTGTCTGGGACTTCTTTGAGGTAGATGTAAACAATGACCTTGATGATGACGACTTTGAACTACATGGGATAGAGGAACCTTTCTACTTCACTGGCAGCAACTGCGAGGATGCCGACGATGATGGCTTAGATACAGATCCGGATGGTGATGGAACCTACCAATCAGTCTGGGACAAGGGAGTACTTGGTCAAGGCCTCCTCTTCCCAATATACTACGATGTAGACAATGACAATGATGGCGTTCCAGATGGCGAAGACCCAGACGATGATAACAATGGCCTTGAGGACGTATTCCAAGAATTGCTCGGGGATCTTGGTTGTTTCACCGGCGAAGAGCAGAGGACCTGGGACCACGACAACGATGGAATAGTGGACTGGGCGGATGATGATTGGGATGGCGACGGCATTCCCAATGATTTAGAGCTCCAATTTGCCGCCCCATTCGTCTCCGCTTGGGATCACGACAACGACGGGATCAGAGACGACATCGACGAAGATGACGACTCCGATGGAATGAAGGATGAAGATGAGGTGATGCTATGGCCCTCAAGGTATGGAAAGGAGTCAACAAACCCATGGGATCATGACGATTTCGGTGACGGCGTCGGGATTGCAAATCCAAGTGACAATACAACAGGCCCAGACTCAGTCGATGTAGACGATGACAATGACACCCTAATTGACTTGGATTGGAACTCACCTTCTGTTGGCGATCAACCCAATCCGGGAAACAAACTCGAGGAATTCGATGGTAACGCCTCAGATTGGGATTCTGACAACGATGGAATACCAGACGATGATGATAAGCACACGACAAAAATTACCTTGACTGCTCCTCCAGTACTTTGGTTGGATATGGAGACACCAGCCATCTTCAACGGCTCGGTGTTCTGGGTACCAGACGGTATCTTCATCCCAGCACCTTCCATTCCAGTTCAGGTGCACATCCGGTATTCTGTAAACAAGACGCCAGTGATTGAGACGATTGATGTCCTGACAGATGAAAATGGAGAATATGTGGTCGGCCAGTTCCTATATCCGGAGGATATTGATGTTGGTCCCAACACAACTTACGAGGTGTATGCCGAAGTAACCGAGATGTTCATTCATAACTATAGCTCGACGCTGGAGGATAGAGATGGAAACAACGTTCCTGATGACGGGATCCCCATCGAAGTCAGAGCTAATACAACCATAGGGTATGTCGCCGGCCAGCGCTTCAGGGCAGATGAGCAGCCATTGAAGGTTGATTTCAAAGTCCATTTCACCGCTGATTACAATAGGGGTATATTCGATAATAGAATTCCACACGCTCCGATCTCTCTTTCAGTTAGCGGTGGGCTTTTTGGAAATATTAGCAGTCCAACTTACTTCAACGGAACCGGCGGAATATCCGGCTTCAGGGCAGACTCTGGGGGATGGGCGTCATTGGCCTTCAATCAGTCACTTGGTGCTAATGGTGAATGGGAGCAAGTTCGATGGAACTCATTGCTTGACAATGGCCTAGGCATACCTACTGGTGGCTATGAACGTATAGAGTGGAACCCCTGTAACCCTAGCGCTGGTGTAGCCGATGGTTCGCATACGATTTCGGAATCATCCTACCAGTACAAGAACACAACACTACCAGTAGGTGACTACGCATTCATTGGCTTTTCTAGACCGGATCTTGGCAAGTGCTTGGATGGGTCTTATGAATGGCCTTGGGCCCATTTGGAAGGGGATGAAACGGACTCTTTCTTCATAAGATCAATGCATAGGATGCATATTGAGGCTGAAATGTACGCTTCTTCAAGCAGACCGGTCTATTTCTGGGACTCGACCCAATTCACCGGATCATCGTTTGGAGCTTGGAGGGCACTTTTCCATGCTCCTTCGTTGGAGAATTCCGGGCAGAATTTCTCTGATGTTAGCATAGGGAAGCCATATCCAATATTATGGGATGGAACAAACGAAGGATTGGACGCGATTGCAAATCAACAACTATCCCCCTTCCTGTCATCAGATGGTATAAACTGGACAATAACAATGCAGAACGGCGCGGATTTCGACTCCCCACCATGTGGGCCAGTAGATCCAGCTAATCCGAACAGCGAGATCAGGTGTGAGATAGTCCCAGAGATGTTCACAGGGGAGACGTTCAGAGTCGTTGGATCTGTATTGAACAGAACCTTCGTTCCTTGGACGCAAGATGCTGTGGCCCTGCAGGTTGACATAGATCAGAACAATATCTTCGCTGGCAGTCTTGAGACGGCCTATTCCAGAAAACCGAATATGGTTAATGGTCAGGCAGTATTTGACTACAACTGGACTTGGTATTCTCAATACTCTGCAGGCACTTTCGGGGTCAAGGCAGACTTCACACTTTCTGACTACTACTTTACTGGAGAGCAAGAACAGGTTCTGGCATCCACTGGGGCCTTCGCCAATGTTTCAGTCATTGGGACAACCGACTTCCAACTAAATGTGGCCCCTAGATTGTATCGCGGGCAGAATGCATCAATAGAGGCTAGGCTCGTCGATAACGCACGAATTCCAGTCCGCGATGCCCCAATAAACTGGTTTTGGTCTGGAGATTCATCTAGCGGCACCTCAATATCCGACATCAATGGCAACTTTATGGTAAATTTGACGAACATCGACGATCTAGGCAACTTCACACTTTCCTTCGAATTTCTGGGAGATGAACTCAGGCAGGGAAGCTCATCCGATGTTCCACTATGGGTTGTGTCACGAACTTACATTGACGCATCTCCTCTTGCACCAAATGTGGTTTCAAATGGTGACTATTGGGGATTGACTGCAATTGTTAAGGAAGATAATAAAACCCCATTCTTGAAGGATGATGGCGGAAACTCGCTGTTGGGCTGTGCAGGAAATCCCGACCCATCTACTGGGATAGAGCAAGGCGGAAACGTCTCCGTGATCTTTGAAGGCACTGACTTCGAAGATAGGACACATAGGAAAATCATGGCCACCCCTTGTCCAAGTGGTGGTACGTTCACTTACGGATTGAACCTTAATCCACAATTGCTCAGGGACGATCCATTTTCCTTCCTTCCGAATGGATTTGGGCCCGTCAACGTCATTCTGAGATTCGAGGAGAACCTACCACATGAGGGCTGCGATCCACTTGATGCAGGCATGTTGGCCACATCAGGTGCATGGGACCCATGCGTCCTAATACAGAACAGCGATCACTTCAGGAAGGTGATGCAATTCCAAGTAGATGGATTCAGTCTGGTTGGAAACACCATGCTAGAGGTAGATGATCAGATAGTGTACACGTCAGAGATAGATCCCAATACTGGTCAGCCGATCGAGAAACCGATGGTTGTCACCGGCCAACTTGTTGATGAACTTGGTGGGAACCTGTCGAATAGGATTATTCGCGTTACTTACTCAATGGACACCGGAGATGGTGGAGTAACCTCGTGCATACCTGGGGTGACAGATGAAAACGGGTTTTTCGATATCATCTGCCCTCTTTCAGGCGTGGATGCAGGACAAGCAACTGTGAAAATAGATTTCAACTCCTATGAAAACAACGATCGCTATCGATACAAAAATGCGAGCATTACGAAGATTTTCCCAGTGTTTTCCAACTCTACAATCGAGGTATCAGAAGTAGGGCCATTCAGATCCGACTACCTAACTTACACTTTCCCCAATGGCTCGGCCTTTGAGGTACTGTACCTCAAGGAGTCATTCCATATTGATGCCAAGCTAACCCAAGTAAACGGCAAGCCAGTCGGTGGAAAATGCCTCAATATATATCTGGACCCAGAGACAAACATCCGCCCGGTAGCTGTAGCCATCACACAAGATGGAACAGGGGGCGTGAAGTGGTACTCTCTGGATCCCGATGATAATCCCAGTAGGCGCGGAATCGAACCAATTGGAAACAAACTAGAGGGCTTCAGAACTATCAGGGTTGCATATGAACCCGACAGGGAGATTCCGGGTGGCTGCAGGGCTGAGACCAATCCCGTGCTAAACAGCTCATATGTTGACATCACCGTACTAGTTAGAAGCAAGGTCGACATACTACTAGATGAGCATTGGGCAGAGCCAGAGGGTTACTTGGAGGGCGATGTAATTGCCGGAGAAGTCAGAATCATGAGGGATAGGCTGGATCTTTCAGTCGAAGGAGAGAGAGTTGATTTCATCAGGGAATTTTGGAACGGTTCTGGATGGGAAACTTACAAGGTCGAGCTAATAACCACTGACGAACAGGGAACGGCCAACTTCTCCTTCGTTTACACAGGCACTAATGTTCCTGGTGAAGCGTCAGATATCATTGCCGTGGATGGTAAGTGGAGGGTGCTGGTACACTTTGAGTCAGCTGATGAGAATCGTCCCCACTTCGTTGAGTCCGATCTTAACAACACACCTGTTATTTTCCTTGGAACCGCGGAATCGAACGCCAAACAGAGCTTCCTCCAATCCCAGGTCATGATCTTCGCAGGAATTGCTGTTTCGGGCTTACTGCTGACAGGGGTTTTCATGTACCGAGAGTACAGAGAGCGAAGAAAGGTAGAGATTCTAAGGGGCATACTCACAGACTCGTTGATGTCCCTAAAGGCTTCCAACAACTACATAGAGACCATCTTCAAGTGTTACAAGGACTTGATCAAGTACCTCAGAAGCAAGGGTACGATGAAGAAAGTATTCGAAACAACCAGAGAGTTTGAGGACGTCATCAGCGGAATGTTAGGGGGAATCCTACCTCCAGAGGAGCTCAACCAATTCTTCTCAATTTTTGAAGAAGCCAGATATTCCGATCATGAAATCGGCTCAGATCAACGAGATCAGGCAATTGAGGTCTTCCAGGCGATAATCGCCCGAATGAACAGGTCATTGGGAGATAGCATGCTCAATCGTGATACCCTAGCAAAATCATCTCTTTATGGCTCCTCAGTCAAGGCAGGACAGTTTGTTGATGCGGAAGGAAAAGTAAGATTTGCAGGCATTGACGACTCGGTCGAGGACGATGGATTCAGGATTTAATCGCCCTCGGACTATCGGCTTCCTTCCCGCAGGATTCATAAAAAGGTCTAGGGTGGCCGCGATACCCAATATCGGAGCTGATGCTATGGCCAACGCAGAAAGGAAGACTAATGAGGCTCTAAAGTTACTAATAAGTGACTTGAAGGACCATGGCCGATCCACAGGCATAGCGATTTGGAGGGACCTCGCTCAAAGACTAGAAGCAAGCCGAAAGAATTGGTCAGAGCCCAATCTAAGCCACATCTCCAGATTCTCTTCAAAGAAGGAGACCGTCTTGGTCCCCGGAAAGGTTCTAGGGAGCGGGGAGATAACAGGATCTCAAACTGTAGCTGCCTTCAGCTTCAGCCAAGGCGCGAAGGATAAGATTGAGGCTTCCGGCGGAAAGGCAATGGGAATAAGGGAGCTAATGGACTCCAATCCAAATGGAAAAGGGGTGAGGATAATTGGCTGAGTCCACGACGGTTTACGATGCTACAGGTAAGATACTCGGCAGGCTTGCCAGCCAAGTCGCCAAGGAGATGATTATGGCAAGAAAGTCAGGAAGGCAGCAGAGGGTCATCATCATTAACGCAGAACACGCCATCGTTTCTGGTCACAAGTCTAAGGTTCTGAGTGACTATAGGGCAAAATATCAGTTGAATCACGCTAGGAAGGGTCCATTCTTCCCGAGGATGCCCGATAAAATAATCAAGAGGACGGTCAGAGGCATGCTTCCGTACCAAAAGAATAGCAGTGGCCGTAACGCGCTTCGGGATCTCAGAGTCCTAATTGGCTCACCATCCAATCTCTCTGGTGGGGAGCTACCAGAGGATCATCAGTGGGGCGAAACCTCCAAAATAGATAGAAAAACCCCCGAGAGGTACGTACGCTTGGGTGAGATCAGCTCACACTTGGGCGTAGACTCAACAAGATGGGAGGCCGAGTAACTTGCCAAAGAAGAAGAAGGTAGTAAACTCCAGTGGCAAGAGGAAGACGGCTATTGCCCGAGCTACTCTAAAATCCGGAAAGGGAAGAGTCAGGGTAAACGGAGTTCCAATACAAATCCTAGAACCGGAATTTGCAAGAATGAAGGCAGTTGAACCACTGAGGATTGCAGATGCAATGAACAGATTGGCCAGGGTCGATATTTCGGTTGACGTCAAAGGAGGGGGTCAGATGGGACAGGTGGATGCAATCAGAACTGCCATTGCACGCGGTCTCGTCAAGTACAATGATGGCGCAGAGGGTGATGACGAGGAACTTAGGGATGAATTCATACGTTTTGAAAAGAAGATTCTAGTCAACGATCCGAGGAGGAAGGAACCCAAGCATCAAATGGGACGCGGCGCCCGAAAGAAGTGGCAGAAGTCGTATAGGTAGGTGAAAAAAATGATTATTCCCGTAAGATGCTGGAGTTGTGGCAAGGTCATTGCACACAAATATCAGGAGTTCAGGCAAGCCATAGATGATGGACAGGATGCCGGTCAGGTACTCAATGACTTAGGATTCGAAAGATATTGCTGCAGAAGGATGTTCATTGGGCATATCGATCTCATCGATGAAGTCGCTCCCTTCAGCATTGCAAGGCAATCCTGAACGCCGTCAGGGCTTTGACCTAAACCGTTCTCGAAAGGTATGCCCAAAGGGCCTGTAGGTTAGTTTGGCCTATACTTCGCGGCTGGGGGTCGCGCGACCCAGGTTCAAATCCTGGCAGGCCCACCACTTTGGAAAACTTGGCATAGGTCAGTTTGAAGCACGCCTCCCCCTAGGATATCCATGTCTGCACCGGAGAACAACAAACCTCCTGATCTTCAGCGGATAGAATGGTTATCGAAGCAATTAGAGTTGCATTCCGATTTATATTACAACAAGGCAGAGCCAGCAATCTCAGACGCGGATTTCGACGCTCTTTTCAACGAGCTCAAGATTCTTTCACCCGAACACCCCCAGTTGAATAGGGTAGGGGCGGATCCCTCTCCCGGGTCCGTGAAGGTGACCCATCTTTTCCCAATGCTAAGCCTGGGAAAAGCAACAGAGGAGGAAGAAATTTCACATTTCGTAAACGAGACTACTGCACAGGGCCGGAGATTCCTATGCCAACCCAAACTCGATGGGTCCGCTTTGTCGGTCGAATATAGGAGGGGAAGACTCGTTCGAGCAGCTACAAGAGGGAATGGGAATAGGGGCGAGGACGTCACCGCAAATGCAAGACGAATAAGCAACCTGCCAGAATCTATTCCTTGGAAGGGTGACTGCCACGTTAGGGGGGAAGTTGTAATGCCCCTTGGCACCTTCACTAGCAAGTATGCTTCAGTAGCTCCCAACCCTAGGAATTTAGCCGCAGGCGCTCTAAGGCAGAAAACTGCTGATGCCGGCAAAGCCAGCCCACAAGATCTAGTGTTCATTGCATACGGGGTCGAGTTTCCAGAAGAGACAGATCGCCATCCGGAAAGCCCCCCTGCCCCCGACTTCATACTTGGTTCAGAGAAGGTTGAATGGCTAGAAGAGAATGGAATAGAGATCGCCGGGAAGACAATTGTTCAGGGCGACGAAGGGCATGATGTTTCAAAGAAGCTAATCGCTTTAACCGGCAATTGGTACAACTCTAGAGAATCTTCCAAGTGGGAAATAGATGGAGCTGTAATCAAACTAGATCGCTTGGATAAACGAGATCTTCTGGGAATGACGGCTCATCATCCTCGATGGGCAATAGCATGGAAGTTCCCCCCAGAGGAAGCAATCAGCGTACTAATGGAGGTTTTCTGGCAAACCGGAAGAACAGGAAACGTCACCCCAGTTTCTCGAATAGCTCCCGTAATCGTCTCCGGTGTAACTGTGGAAAATACCACTCTTCACAATCGCGGAGAAGTCGATAGATTGGGCGTCAGTGTTGGAGATAAAGTCCGGGTAGTTCGCCGTGGCGATGTCATCCCCAAGATTATCGAGGTACTTGGGCCCGCCGAAGAGTCGGACTTGAAGGATAGGTTTCATGCCGATGGAAGCCCATTCGTCGAAAATATTCCAAAAAGGTCAGACATCTCCGTACCAACAAATTGTCCCCGCTGCTCGTCTAAACTAGAGCAAGACGGCGCATTCATCCGCTGCGTCGACATGACCTGCCCTTCCAGAGTTGAGCGCGGAATTCTGTATTGGTGCAGGACATTGGAAATGGATGGGATTGGTGAGAAGCTAGCCGAGCAATTATGTTCAACTGGCTTGGTTACTGGCATTGCAGACCTCTATCGCCTCCATGAAAGGAAGAAAGAACTGCTAAATCTCGACAGAATGGCTGAGAAATCCGCTAGGAATATTCTTGATGAACTAGAGAAAAATAGAGAAATGACGCTTACAAAGTTCATTTCTGCACTAGGACTACCTAGGATAGGTCCAGAAATAGCTTCTCTAGTTTCTTCAGAGATTAACAACTTTGGTGATTTGATGGAATTGACTGAGCAACGAGAAGCCGCCGTGGAAAGACTAGTAGCAATCGAAAGAATCGGTGAGACTGTTGCCAATCTTCTGATTGACAGCCTTTCAAATAGAAAGGCAGCAATCCTGGATATTTACTCTCAGATTGAGATCATTGAAGCCGAATCCACTTCTCAAATTGGACCTCTTGACGGCTTAACTTTCTGTATCACAGGCGCACTGAGTAGGCCACGGAAGGAAATCGCACTATCGATTAAGTCTCAAGGCGCCAAGGTCGTCTCCTCTGTTTCAAGCAAACTCGACTATCTTGTAGCGGGCGAGTCTGCAGGATCTAAGTTAGAAAAGGCGAATAGATTGGGGGTGAGGGTGGTTTCTGAGTCCGAACTAGATACAATACTTGGTGGTGGGATATTAACAGAACTCCCGCAAGAGCGACAATCTTCCTTAGGCGAATTCTAGCCATACATGCCGCTAGGCACGTTTTCACTATCCTGGGGCGGATTGAGGTGCACCGCCATCATTTCCCTAATTTGCCCCTCAATTCTCTGAGCCTCTTCGTGAAGGGGTTCGGGATCGAGTTTTACCGCTGGAAGCAGTCCGTCCATGCATGAGATAATTCTAGCTGCTGCCCTGGCATCGGGGATCACTCCTTGTCCAATTTCCCCATCCGCCTCTGCCAGAATTGACATAGCGTCAATCCCTCTTCTCCTGCATTCGCCCATCATTACTCCAGTCATTCCCCCTACCACACCTTGCTTCAGAAGTGGTACACCAACTTGCTCTAGCAATTTATGAGAGGAATCGGTAGATCCTATTCCAAGCATGGAGTCCATGCCCTCGTCATCATCGAAGATGCTGTGCTTGCTATCAACCCCATGAGCGAAGGAGTCAACTATTATCGTAGATCCTATTCCAGATTTCACCACCCAATCAATTATTCCGGTAGATAAAGGGAGACTGAGTTCACTGGGAACTTGGATTTCCGAAGCTATCAGAACCACTTTGTCACATTGATCCATATTGCATATGGGTTCGCCAGCATAGAATCTTACTGGGGGAAGGGGTTTGCCGTCTTGAACCAAACAAACTGGTGGTAGATTGGGATGGCGAATACCACCAACCAATTGTAACTCAAGCTTATCGACCAAGTAATGAGCCACAATACTACTCACAAATCCAACCGAAGGAAAGCAAGTAACCAACAATGCCCCAGTAGCATTGATCTCATCATCGACATCGACTGTTGGTACCCCCGTCACAAGATGCAGTGAAAGGTCAATGCTGTTAATCGTTACCACCCCTCCCATCCGACTAGGTAGTAGTATGGAAGCTTCGAGTAACAAGCACTCGTCGCCCTCCCATCGACTATCGCCATCTTCTTGGAATAGGTTTGAGGAATGTCCGAGGAAGTATTGGCTTTCTCGCCAGGGGTTGCCAAAGAAATCAGGAATGGCTGCATCGCTTGGTAGCGCAGTTCACGACTCATTGGAAGATCTATGCAATCTAGAACTCTCAAGCATTGAAAATTTCGAAAAGGGTTGGTTGATGCAATCAATGAAAAAGATACTAACAAGGAATTGGAACTCAGAAAGAGAAAATTTCCTTTCTTCTCCCAGGCATCCAAGGTGGAAGGAGGATCAGTTTTCTAAGGCTCTTACGGGATTGGTTGGCGCGACCCAATTACTTCTATCCAAGGCAAGATTAAGCGTAGTAGACCCATCTTTGACCACTAATGAAGAATGGGAGGCAGTACAGTCAATAGTCGTGGCCACAGAGGCAACGCTTTCCTCTGATTGCGACAGATTAATTGGACGACTTGACCTTTTGCTAAACAATCCAATTTCTCAAAATCCAGATGACTGGATAGTTGTCGATCTAAAAACGGGTAATCCACCAAAATCAGAGCTAAATGAGAAAGTCTCAAGACAACTAAGCCTGTATCGAGATCTCGTCAAGATCACCTTTCCAAAAGCCACCGTATTGCGAGCCGAGGCCTGGTACTCTACGAATATGACAATCTACCCCGTAGATGGCCCCTCAGTTCTCAATAAGGCATTCGAGGCATGGGAGCTAACAAAACCGACAATAGAAGCCCTACCGGCATCTCCATCTGAGGAATCATGTGCATTTTGCGAATGGAAGGCATGGTGCCCATCATGGTGGGCCGGCCGCAGAGATGGCATAGTCCCTTCTGGAGCATTATTCAGAGACGAAGTGGCGAGACTAATACGTCTTGATGAGGAATCCGGTGCCGCACTTTTCGAAAGGGCCCCTCCAATCGGCGAAGAGGGTGAATTGGCACAATCCAATCATAGGTTTGGAGCAATAATCAAAGATTCAGCACTTGAACAAATTATGTCAATCAACTCAACAAGCAATGGTATCCCTCTATTTATCGGCAGCTGCAGGGTGAGCGGAAGTGTGATGCATCTGGGAGACTGGTCAGAGATAATACCCTGGGATCCACTGTTAAGAGCGGCTTCATAGACTGGAAATGAAATCTTCGATATCACAATTAAATCTTTCAGGATAAGTGCCCATTATTTTCCAAAGAAGCAATAGGGTCGCTCCCGCATCCGCCTGTGCATCATGAAATCGTTCCGCGACGATTCCAAATCTGTCACACAGGTCAACTAGCCTGTGCCTTCCCGGAATACCAAAGCTTCTGGAGATTACTAGGGTATCCAGAATAGCTAGGGGTGCAGGGACCTCCGAACCAATCCTTAGGCATTCCATTTCAAGAAACCTCCAATCGAAACCAATCACATTGTGCCCCACTAATACCGAACCTTCAACCAATCCAAAAATTCCTTCAAGATGATGGGGCCAACCACCTTTCCCTCTCACATCAGAGTTTGAAATTCCATGAACTCTTGAGGCCTCAAGTGGGATCTTTATGCCCGGGTCAACCAATGACTGCATCCTGATGTGCGATCCGTCTTCATCACTGCCAACCAATGCATATTGTACAATCCGGTCGGCTCTATGGTTGAATCCAGTAGTTTCCAGATCGAACCCCAATACTCGCATCCCTGAGAGCATTCCGCCGACCATGCCACTACCCAAGCAGCCCGCACCATCAACTATACCAATGCCATGATTGGAAGCATTTTCACCCAACACACCTATAGGATGGAAATATTGCACAGAATCAATGCCAGATATCCAAAAGCGAACATCGCTTATTGCAGCTCTACTTTTTCTGACACAAGCAATGGCCGGTTGCTCTGGAATGGGCCCCGGAAATCCCAATGCCAGAATCGACTCCGACTCGCAATTGGTCAATGTTGGATCTGTGGTAAATTTTGACGCACGTGCGTCTACCAGCCCTGATCCCACCATCATTGATGATTATACATGGGACTTTGGAGATGGAATAGTCAGGACCACGAAGCAAGGACTCATTAGTCATATCTTCGAAGAACCAGGAACCTACAGTGTCAAGGTCACTGTGTCAAATGATGAGGGTGGATCGGACTCTGCAGACATTACCATTTTTGTCAATGCATTACCAGAAGTAAAACTCGAAATTCCGGATTTCGTGAGAACTGGTGAAATTGCCAACTTAGATGCAAGTAAATCTACAGATTTCGAAAATGGCCTGTTGTCCTTTAGCTGGGATTTTGATGCCAACTCTGATGCAGATGGGGACGGAGACCCTAGGAATGATCAGTATCAGACAGGGCCAATCGCTGAAGTTTCATTCAACTCATCTGGTAATCATAGTGGAGCAGTCACTGTTACAGACGATAATGGCGGGTCAAAGGTCGTCGTTTGGACACTTAGGGTGGTGGAACGTTCTTTCATGATCGTATGGGAGCAGGCATATGTCGACTACCAGTGGTCTGGGTATTTGGAGCAGGATTCATCACGGGTGATTTCACAAATCCCGGGAGAAGGTGCAAGAATAATTGATGTTTCAGCGACCCTGACTCTAGACAGAGAACTGCTCCCTATTCAATGGCCAGAAGACAATTTCACCCTATATGTGGCGGTTCCGGCCTCCGGCTGGGCCACGAGTATCGATACGTCTCAGGAAAATATTACCGAAAATTCCTCGGCGTCCATCGAAAGGTCGGCGATGAATTCAATACCTCAGTCTGGCTATACCGTTTATGCCGAATCGAAGGAAGCACTGGAGTTGAGCCTTCTGGATGATCCAAATAATAGGTTTGGACAAGGAGAATGGAAATGGACAGTAACGGCCACGGAATGCGATCCGGATTTCCTAATAGACGAGATTGACCCTGATGACGGAAACGGCTGGCAACTGGAAGTCCAATTCTTAGTTGTTATACTTCGGATTAGCGAGGTAGGGGTCTGACTAATCCACAGTGCGAAGGACTTTCATACAACTCTCCGTGGGACAAGCATGGTCAGGTCCATCGAGATCACCAAGGTCTCAATACGCGATCGCTTGGTTGTCGATGCCAGCGTCGTAATGTCCAACCCCCAAGACTTCGACTTTTCTCCGAGGGCCAGTCTGGATGGCAGCACTCTTGCAATTCAAAATGATGGCGAGGAAATGGGCCCAGCAACCACTGAGCTCGACATAGAGCAAGTAAACCGCGCTGAGATGGATAGGATGTTGGAGCTAAGGGTCAAATTCTCCGTTGAGGGTATGCATGGCGTCTTGTTGCACAAGACCAAGAATGTCAAAGACGGCCCGAATTCGAAGAAACTTGCCGAACCTAGATGGAAGACTATTCTACCCTTGTCTATCTGATTTCCAAAACCGTCGAGATTAAGCAGGGGGATGCGGTCCAAAACCCACTGGACCCATAGTGTAGCTTGGATATCACACGAGCTTGCGGAGCTTGTAACCCGTGTTCGAATCGCGGTGGGTCCGCCATCTTTTCTATCCGACCGATTCAATAGAGAGGGGCCATGGGGCGATTCAGGACCCATAGTGTAGCTTGGATATCACTCTAGCCTCCGGAGCTGGAAACCCGTGTTCGAATCGCGGTGGGTCCGCCAACCGATATCTCACAAACTGCGATTATAGACCTTCACGAGTTATATTCAAGCCAAATCACAGAGACGAACACCCATGGCATTCGTCTCTGAGAGGAGAGTAGACTTCCCAATGGTCGACCTAGCCAAGATTGTCTACTATCCACGTTTTTGGGATCTGGCGCATAGGTTCTATGAGGAGTCTTGGGAATTCTCATGTGAAATGCACTATAATGAGATCCTCTCAGAAAAGAACATTGCATTCCCTCTCGTTCACAGTGAGGCTACATTCTTGCACCCGATATCGTACGGGGAAACCGTTCAGTGCACTCTAACCGTCCCCTCAATTGGAAAAACCTCGATTCACTGGCACTATGAGTTCAGGAATCAGGACGGAGTCCTTTGCTGGACTGCCAATCAGGTAACCGTATGCACGGACATGCTGAATGTGAAGGAGAAGACTCCAGTTCCGGAGTGGATGAGAGAGGGACTTGCAAAGCTCGCCACTTAGAATCATTCTCTGGGCCACTTCTTTGACAGCGCCTTTGTTAGAGAATCTTCCATTGTCGCATCCCACCAGTTAGCATCCCTCCAAACTGCATATTTTCCTCTAATTCCGCGCATATCAGCCCCATCAAGCCTTGCTCCTTGCAAGTTTGAGAGGCCCAATCTGGCCTTGACCAATCTAGCCCCCCTTAGGTCGGCCCCATCCAATGCCGCCTTCATCAAATTGGCTTCCTTTAGGGAAGCGTTCCTAAGATCGGCACCAGATAAATCAGCTCCTTCCAGATCAGCCCTGTCCAGAACAGCCCTCCGTAGGTTAGCGCCTGAAAGATCCACCCCCCTGAGATCCTTTCCAATGTGGGACGTGAATGACCAATCGAGCTTTTCATCAGACATAATTTCACCTACTTAGGGAAAGACGATCCAAGTGGTCCCTGCCGGCTTCTGTAAGGACAACGTAACCATTCCTTCTAGGTCGACGGCGAGGAAACTCCAATAGAGGGGCACCACCACTTGAAGGGCTCCCCTCGAGCATTCTAGATATGTAAAGAGAAATATTCCAACTTTTAACGGTCCTCTTCTTCCATTTTCTGGTTTCCACTATCAGACTCCGTAATTCTCTTGGCTGAGTATGACCCTCCTTCTCTACCGATCTCAAATACTGTATGGCAGCTAAAATCACATCCGCCTTCTTCTCGATGCCACATGAGTCCAGCAGTCTAGCAAACGAAGACCCCCTATCTGGGAAACCACTGCTTCTAATTGCCTCGAGAGATTTTTCCAAAGCCTCCTGACGAGCTATCCTAACCCTAGATAATGTCGAAGACCAGGTATCCTGAGGTGTGATTTTCAGCCAACGGTCATTTGCCTCCCTAGTGTAATCAGCTAGGCTAAGACGCTGAGATCCAAGGACAAGAAAAAGTCCTCCAGTCCTATCCAGATCCCTTTGTCCCATAATCACTCCCAGACGACTACACTTATCAGGTTAATTTTCTTGTAATTTACTTTACATGTTTGCAAATCCACCAATCAGTGAATTTGAAAGAGCACCCACTAGAGCGGGACCCGTGACAAATGAATTGAGAGGCGCCTATCCCTTGGTACTTCATGCAGAAGCAGACCCGACAAACCTAGGAGGAACGGCAGTATGTGGATTCTCCACCATAGGATCAGTAGGCGTCATCGCCACCTCCCATTTAATCAGCTCACTAAATCTCAAACCCATGGGTACAGTCCTCCACCCTGAGTTCCCGGCAATCGCTTTGATTCACGATTCTGTTCCTAAGCACCCAGTCCGAGTCTACCAAGGTGATGAGTTGGGAGTATTCACTTCTGAGATCCAGTTTCCCGGAGAGCATGACGTTTATTTCGCAAATACTGTTCTGGAGTGGTTCACCAAAGGGGGGTTCGATCGATTGATAGTAATAGACGGAGTTGTCAGTAATGACCTTGGAATCAAAGAAGAGAGTGAGCTATGGGGCGTTTCTTCAACAAAAAAAGGACATGAGCTACTAGCCGAATCCGAGATTCAGGTAATCAAGCAAGGGATCGTTACTGGTATTGCAGGATATCTAATCGCTGAGGGGGAGAGAAGGCGGCTAGACGTAACCGCACTCTTGGCAGAGTGCAATCCAATGTACCCGGATGCCCGAGCTGCGATGATTGCGATCGAGGGTCTAAGCAGTCTAATTGACAAGGAAATTCCTATCGAGGGTCTACTTGAAGATGCAAGAAATATAGAGGAAAAGGTACGAGAAGCTTTCGAGAGAGCCCAAGCGACCGCACTTCCCCCTCCAACCGGCGATGAGGACGACGTTCCAATGGTCAACTAATCAGTAGAATGGGTTAGTCCCCTCTGAGTGCTCAGTTAAGTCGACAACCTCTGAGATACCAGGGACCCCCTCGGTAATCATGACCTCGACACCCTGCTTTAGGGTCACATCTACCATGCCACAGCCTTGGCAGCCACCACCGAACTCAATCATTGCTCTTTCACCCTCCACGCCAACTAGATTGACGTGACCACCATGAGATGCAACTACTGGGTTTACCTGTTCAGCGATTATCTCAGCCACTGCTTTTGACACATCGTCAATCCACAGTGGGTTGGGATTCTCAAAGCTAAAACCACCTCCCATTAATGTCTCTTTGTAGTCTAAAACCGTCCCATCAAGGTACGGAACGCTCCTACGGCCAACCATCACGGTAACACCACCAATATCGAACTCCTCAGAATCCTCAGAAGCATCATTCTTGTCGATAAGCTGCAAATCATAATGGAAACCCTTTGGCCCTCTTCCAACGATGTCTACCTTGAGCACGTTCGTACCTTCTTCATCAGCCTGACCAGCGAACTGGTCTAGCATTTCCCTGGCTTTCTCTGTTATCTCAAGCATCTCTAACAATATTGCCATACATGGAACATTATTGAACCATTGTATCGCCAAACTCTTCATTGGCCCCCTCATCGTAGGTCCATGATCGAGGATGAACTTGGCAGGCCACTCAGAGATCTCCGGATTTCAGTCACGGACAGATGCAATTTCCGATGTCGATACTGCATGCCCCGGGAGAGATTCGGAGATGATCATACATTTCTTCCAAAGAGGGCACTCCTGTCCTTTAATCAGATAGAGAGGGTGGTAAGGGCATCTATTCCTCTGGGTCTCAACAAGGTACGGATTACTGGAGGAGAGCCACTTTTGAGGCCTAAACTTCCAGATCTCTGTGCCAGACTGTCCGACTTGGGAATAGAGGTGGCATTAACCACCAATGCTTCCTTGCTAAAATCACAAGCCAAAGACCTAGCAATTTCAGGTTTGGATAGAGTGACAGTCAGCCTTGACGCCCTCAATCCGAAGTTATTCCAGGAAATGACAGATGGAGCCATTCCAGTCGAAGCAGTTCTAGAAGGGATAGATTCGGCCATCGAAAACAACCTTGGGCCTGTCAAGGTGAACTGCGTAGTTCAAAGGGGCATCAATGAGAAGGAAGTTCCAGACTTGGTAAACCACTTCAGGGGGACCGGGGTTATCGTACGATTCATTGAATTCATGGACGTTGGTAGGACCAATGGATGGCTCCGCAGCCAGGTTGTTCCATCGGAAAGCCTGCTTAGCTATCTCCAGCATGATTTCAATCTCATACCGTTGGAACCCGAGTCACCTCATGAAGTCGCGACCCGCTGGGCACATTCAGATGGCTCTGGAGAAATCGGATTCATCTCTTCGGTTTCCAAGCCCTTCTGCGGAGACTGTGCGCGTGCTAGGCTTTCAGCAGACGGCCACCTATTCACTTGCCTTTTCGCATCCGGGGGCCATGATCTGAGGGCAATAATCCACAGTGATTGCCATGTAGATGAAATTACAGATTCCATAGCAGCGGTTTGGAGTAGGAGGGATGACAAATATAGCGAACTAAGATCTTCTAAAACCAAATCACTACCCAGGATAGAGATGTCTTACATCGGAGGCTGAAGTGAGAAAGCCGCCTCGCCAATATAATCCCAAGGTGCATCAGTCCTGAATGCGGGCCTCCCATAGTTGGCCAGTCCCGCCCGATACCCGGCATCTATGAGCAATTCGACCATCTTCTTTGGACTGGGGGGAGCACCAACTCCCAGCCATGAAGCAAGGTCATCGACTACTACAAGGTGACTTGCATCGATAACCCCCGACTCTTCACTGATTTTTCCAACACTATTGGCAATTTTCCTACGTGCAATCATGATTTCCCGACTACTCCATCCCAATTGTTCTGAAACAGAGTCTTCGTTTGGCCCACAAATCTGCAAAGCC
>Ga0209404_10000554_pt1 | contig 28910 bp, 20 predicted proteins | sample TroAtlMetagenome_2_FD_187447 | JGI IMG/M metagenome (GOLD analysis project Ga0209404, IMG submission 187447) | Marine eukaryotic phytoplankton communities from Atlantic Ocean - Tropical Atlantic ANT8 Metagenome (SPAdes) (version 2) | ecosystem: Environmental > Aquatic > Marine > Oceanic...
AATTCAGTCTGACGAAATTGGTAGAGTAAAAAGAATTTTAGAATTGTTAAGTGACCAATCAACCGAGCCTATAGCTAAGGCCAGTATACAGGGGGCATTTGGAGCTCCTAAAGTTGACAATCAATCATAATATATACAAATGAGATACATTGAACCTCATGCACACATGGTTAGTAGGACGACCTCTGATTATGAAGCCCTTGCGCATGCGGGATGTAAGGCTGTCAACGAACCTGCCTTTTGGGCCGGCTTTGATCGTTCATCGGCTAATGGGTTCTATGATTATTTCAGGCAAATTACCGAATATGAACCAAAGAGAGCGGCAAAGTTTTGTATTGAGCATTATTGTTGGCTTTGCATAAACCCAAAAGAAGCCGAAGATGTAGGTTTGGCAAGAGAGGTAATTTCAATAATACCAGATTTTATTAACTGTGATAATGTTTTAGGAATTGGTGAAATTGGATTAAATAAGAATTCAAAGAATGAGTTAATGATACTAGAGGAGCATATTCAACTTGCCGTTGATCATGATCAGATGGTTCTTGTTCATACTCCGCACCTTGAGGACAAATTAAAAGGCACAAAGTTGATTGTTGATGCTTTAAATAATCAATCTTCTTTAGATCCATCTAGAGTCATAATTGATCATATCGAAGAGCATACGGCTAATATTGTTTTATCAAATGGTTATTGGGCAGGAATGACGCTTTATCCTGAATCAAAAGTGACGCCTAACCGAGCGATCGATATGCTTGAAATTTATGGAACTGAAAATGTATGGATTAACAGTGCCTGTGATTGGGGTGTCAGTGACCCGCTCTCAGTTCCTAAGGCTGCTCTTGAAATGAAGAGAAGAGGATATGATGATCAATTTATAGATAAGATAGTATATAAAAATCCAGTTGAGTTTATGTCCCAATCTAAAAAGTTTAAGCTCTGTTGATAGTTTCTATTAAGTTTGTAAGGTAGCCCCTCATTTATATGCGAATTAATAAAGGAATACACCTTGCTTATTGTACAAATATTCACAGAGGTGAGGGGTGGGATGAAACCTTTAAAGGTCTTAAAGATTATACTCTTAAGGTAAAAGACAATGTGTCAAATGGTGAGCCTTTTGCTATTGGTTTGCGTCTTGGAAATACTGCAGCCCTAGAGCTTTCAGAGGAAGGTTCAGGTAAAATTGAGGAATTTGTTAATTGGTTAGAAGTGAATAATTGCTATGTTTTCACAATAAATGGTTTCCCGTATGGACAGTTTCATGGTGCTCGAGTCAAGGAACAAGTTTATAGACCTGATTGGACATCAAATGATCGCCTCGAATACACAAATCTTCTTTTTGATATTTTATCTAAGATATTACCATCTGAAGTAAGCGGAAGTGTTAGTACTTTGCCGGGATCTTTTAAAGAGTTTATTTTTGATGATGAGGAACAAGGTGATCAAATAATTAGAAATTTAGGTTTTTGTGGAAATCATATAAAGCAACTAAGGGAATCTACTGGTAAAGATTTACATCTTGGCCTAGAGCCTGAGCCTTTGGGCTGGTTTGAAAATACAACAGAAACTATTAATTTTTTTGAAAGGTTTCGTTCTGTCCATGGAGACAAATTTAATTCCATAATTGGTGTTAATTATGACACTTGTCATTTGGCTATCGAATATGAAAATGCAAACGAGTCATTATCACTTTTAAAGGAAAAGGACATAAGGATAAGCAAGTTGCATTTAAGTTCTGCTCTAAAGCTTGAGCCTGATAGTAAGACTCTTAATTATTTGGAGAGTTACGAGGAAGACGTATACCTTCATCAGGTTATAGCTAGATACGAGAATGGTAAGTTGATCCGCTTTCGCGATCTTCCTGATGCAATTAGGGATTTAAAAAACAATTCAGGAGAAAGTGCAGTTGAGTGGAGGGTTCACTTTCATATTCCATTACACGCTTCTCCAAGTGAAGGATTTTCTGATACAAAGGACCATATTAAACAAACTTTAGAAGTGTTAAGTTTAGATCCGATTTTGTGCTCTCACTTGGAAATGGAAACTTATACTTGGGAGGTTTTACCAAAGAGCATGCAATCTAATGATGTCGTTGATCAGTTGAGTCTTGAGTATAAGTGGACGCTTGATGAGCTTAAATCAGTTGGTTTAATTTCATCATGAAAAGAAAATTATTGGCTATTTTAGAGCTTTGTAGAGTATCTAATTTACCTACAGTTATTTCAAATTGCGTAGCAGGTTGCTTGGTGTCTGGAGTGATTTTGGAGTGGAGTTTAATCACGGTTCTAATAGGTGCAGCATTAGTTTATTCAGGCGGAATGGTTATGAATGATACTATTGATTTCCGTTATGATAAAGAGTTCAAAAAGGACAGGCCAATAGTAACTTCTAAAATATCTCTTATCATGAGTTGGCTTCTTGCCATCGCATTTTTAATATTTGGATCTTTATTACTCGTCATTGGGAGTTCTGCCCATTTTTGGGTTGCGTTATTAATTGTATGTATAATTTTCTATAACTTATTTCATAAGAAGTTTGGAATTACTATTTATGTAATGGGTTTTTGTCGATCGTTGTTATATTTCATTGCAGGTTATACGCTGTCACTGAATAACAATATTATTTTATGGGGATTAGTTCTTGGAATTTATACTGCGGGCATCACACTAGTTGCTCGAGGTGAGGACGAAGACCGAAAAGTGAGAAACTTTGGAACAATTTTATTAATTTCTCCTCTTCTTCTTTCTATTCATTTTCTCTTAGTGAATCCTAAAATAATTGTCCCTGTGGTTTTTTCTTCTATAGCTTTTTTAGTCATGATTTTATACTGCTTGGACCTTATTAATAGTAATAAAGCAGGTAGAATAGGTAAGGCAGTTTCATTGCTTATTGCAGGAATGTGCGTTGTTGACTCAATGGCAGTTTCTTCCGTTCTTGGCTACGAAGGATTATTTTTTCTCTTTGGTGTGCCTATAGTCTTATCCTTTCAAAGGAAAATCGCAGGCACGTAGTATATAATTAAATTTCTCCTCTCTTGTTCTAGATTAATTGCTCGATATAAATTATATTGCTATCTTTAGAAACTTACTAATGATTGAAAGACCTATACATCTTGAACTTGTGCATAGAGTTGAATTTACGAGAGATTTATTTTCTCCAGTCAATACTATTCTTTCAGATGTTGTTGCTAAATGTGGGGTTGATCAAGTCTTGAGATGTATTGTTTTTGTTGATGGTGGTGTTGTAGGTGGAAATCAAAATTTACTAAGAGAGATCAGTTCGTGGTTTAATGCTAGGGATGGAGAGCTTGAACTTGTTGATTCTCCGATGGTTCTTCCTGGAGGCGAATCATGCAAAAACGATTGGTCTTTGATACCTGAGATCTGGGATAGTTTAAATGTAAATAAAATTGATAGACATTCTTTTGTTATTGCTATTGGGGGAGGGGCCTTCCTTGATATGGTTGGATTTGCTGCCTCAACGGCTCATAGAGGTGTTAGGCTAATTAGAGTGCCAACTACAAGCCTTAGCCAAGGTGACGGTGGTGTTGGCGTTAAAAATGGAGTTAATTTTTTTGGCAAAAAGAATTGGGTTGGGTCTTTTGCTGTGCCTTATGCAGTGATTAACGATTTCGCCTTTTTAGAAACTCTTGATGATAAATCCAAACGTGCAGGTATTATCGAGGCCATTAAGGTTGCTCTTGTAAGAAGTAAAGATTTTTTCAATGAAATTGAAAAACGGGCTAAGCAATTAGCTAATTTAGATCAAGATGCCCTAGAGTATGTTATTCAACGTAGCGCTGTAGAGCACGTTGATCATATATCTACATCTGGTGATCCTTATGAATTAGGTTCAGCTAGACCCCTAGATTATGGCCACTGGGTGGCTCATAAGCTTGAACAAATTAGCTCTTTTAAAATCGGACATGGGGAAGCGGTGGCAATAGGTATTGCGGTTGATTTAATTTATTCTAAATTGGTTGGAATAATATCAGAAGATGAGTGTTCTCGAGTTTTAAGGCTTATAAAAGAGGTCGGTTTTAAAATCTATTCTGCCGATTTGAAAAAAGAAGAATCAGGTAAGTCTATAATATTACAAGGTTTAGAAGAATTTCGTGAGCATTTAGGCGGCATTTTGACAATTACATTAGTCCCTGAAATAGGGAGGAAAATCGAGGTTAATGAAATGGACAACGATGAAATATTGATTGCTATTGATTCACTCCATAACGAAATGGAGCTGTACAAATAATTTTTTAAAGGATCTTTCTTATTCAGATAGGCCTATTCTAATTAGTAGCATTTTACCGGAAGCATCAATTTCATCGAAAGTGGTCTGTTCACCCTCAGATTGGTAGGCGTCATCAACATCCGACCATTCTTGGCCATCTTCAGATGTCCAAATAACATATAATCCACCTGGTTTTGAATTCCAGGTAACGCTGGCAGTTTGAGATTCTAAATTATATTCAATATTTGTAATTTCGAATGGAACTTGCCCTGGAGCAGTATCTGGACCATTGGCGTTACTTAATTTGACGGCAATTGAATCCATTGCGCCATCATATATTCTGAAATCCTCCCATGATGCATTAGCGGCATTATCGTTCCATTGGGATCTACCAAGGAAAAAATCAGTGTCATTCAGGTCTGAAAGTTTGTTTGGAGTTGATCCTTCTTTAACAAGGTCGCCGTTCTTATAAATGGATATTTTGGATTGGTCACCTTGATCAGGTCCTCCATCAACTGTTACAACCCAATGTATTTGTTCATCCAATGGGTTTGTTGGCCTGCCTCCAAAATCTTGGAGCGTAATGTTAGATTGAGCATTCCATCTAAACTCATTTAAATTAATGTCGGATCCTCTAGTAAATGACATATGCATCACATTGTTGGTTGCTGATCCAGCACTAAAAACTCTTGACCAATTTTGTGTTGAGTATTGGGTCGACCAAGTTTCGATAGTTGTACTTTCAAGTGGGCTGAGAAGGTTTGCGGGTAGTCTTACGTAATCCGTATCAGCGCGCCCTCCTCCTGGTAGTGTAACTTTACCATCACCGACTGTTCCTTGATTTTGACCTCCATCTTCAAGTATTCCGTTTGATCCACTAATAGAGTCTATGAGGACCGTTCCATCACCTCCAGTTTCATCAAATGACCATCTGTGAATTAATTCAGGAAGTTTTGGGGCAGGGAGGCTATTTGGATCAAGTGGATTAGAGCCGTTTTCAAATTCTATTCCGTCACTAATTCCATCTCCATCTGTATCTGTTATTAATGGATTAGTTCCCAGACTAGCTTCTTTTCCATCATCTAGTGAATCTCCATCAGTATCAGCGAGTATTGGTGAAGTTTCGTTGAGAACTTCATCGCCATCCAAAATATCATCATTATCTGTGTCCTGTTCTTCGGGGTCGCTACCAATGAGGATTTCATCAACATTACTTAATCCATCATTGTCTTGATCTAATTCAGCGTCTGATGGATCTTCAGGATCCAAGAAATCATACCGATTCTCAACGGCATCACTTATTCCATCTTCATCAGTGTCTATAGATGCGGTAGGGCCATCAGCGGTGTTTATCTGGATTTGTTCAGATGTTAAGATTCCATCATAAATTCTAAATTCATCCCATGAAGCGTTGGCTGTGTTGTCGCCCCACTGCGATCTTCCTAAGAAGATGTCATTGTCATCAAGTCCTGAAAGGTCATTGTCTGTATTTCCTGTTCGAGCTTCAACTCCATTTCGGAACACGGTGACTTGAGTTTCACCATTCGGTCCTCCAACATCATTAATAGTGACGACCCAGTGAACTTTCTCATCTATAGGGTTAGGGGGGGCTCCACCAAAGTCCTGTAGAGTCATATTGGCTTGTGCATTCCAGCGAAGCTCATTCTGATTAATGTTTGTACCTCTACTGAAAGACATATGTATCACATTGTTAGTTGATGAGCCAATACTAAAAACTCTAGACCAATTTTGAGCTGAGTGCTGAGTAGACCAAGTTTCTAATGTAGCGTTTGTTAGGGGACTTAATAAATTTGCAGGTAGTCTTACGTAGTCGCTGTCATTCTTCCCTCCTCCTAAAAGAGTAACTGATCCATCTTTAACCTCCCCGGAATTATTATTACCTATATCAACGATTTCACCATCAGCACCACCAACTGAGTCATTCAAAGTAGTTCCAGGGCCACCGACTTCGTCAAATGTCCATTGGTGAATTAATTTCGCTTTTCCAATCATATATACAGTGAGTTCTTTTTGTTGGGTTACACCTTCACTGTCAGTAGCAGATATTGTGTAGATGGTAGTTTCTTCAGGAGTGACTTCAATTTCTGTTGAATCAGTTACGTCACCAATGTCTTCATCTATTTCTATGCTTTCAGCTCCAACTATATCCCAAGTCAATGTTATGGTGTCACCCTCGTTTATTGGGTTTGATGAAGCATTGAAGGAGTTGATTCTTGGACCTCCCTTACCAAAAGTTGCACGGTCACCATCAAAGCTCTCTTGAACCTGTTCCAGGCTTAAGGTCGTATCATGAACTTTAATTTTGGCTATGCTTAACTCTGCAGATAAATTGTCGACACGTGTGCCGTTGTTTTCGTTTTGATTTCCTATGACTATAGGTAGGGGGAGTCCACTTGTGTCAGTTTCGTGAGTATTGAAAATTGGACCATCATTTTCAGAGTTGGATAATTCACCGTCAACATAAATGGATCGCTCATTAGAAGCGCCATCATATGTTAGTACTAGATGATGCCACTCATTAGTAGTGGGATTGCCACCCCCTGGTTGAAAAGGCATGTCAGCAGCTCCTCCCCATCCTCCTAGTGCGCCCCATGTATTATGATTGCCATAGAGCATTGACCAATTTGTCGCATCTGGTCCACCTCTACGTCCCCAAGCAATGATGGTTTCTTCGGCTGGCACAGATTCATTCCATACCCAGGCTTCTATTGAGCGACTAGCGTTACCGGTTAACGGTGTCGAGTCTGGGCCTACGTACCAATCCATGTTGCCATCAAGTGTAACAGCATTAACGCCATCAATGGTTTCAATATTAGGAGTATCAAATTCAGCTTCAAAATCTCCTGCCAAAGAACCTTGATTTATGATGGTTTGTAGTGGACCAGGGTCTAATCCTGTTAAATCTATATCAATTAATGCGCTTCCGTCTGAAACTATTATTAAAATTGAATCTGTCTGTGATGCTCCATTAGAATCGGTGGCAGTAATAGTAAATGTTGTTGTTTCTTCGATAGATACATCAACTTCTTCATCATCAGTAACGTCTCCGACTCCGTTATCAATGGTGATACTTTCAGCGCCATTAATTTCCCAGGTTAAGGTAATTAAATCATCCGGACTAATTTGGGTTTCGCTAGAATCAAATGAAATAATTTCAGGTCCTGCTTTGCCGAATTTGTTTTTGTCAGCCTCATAGCTATCAGAAACCTCACTAGCATTTAGGGTAAGATCGTGAACTTTAATCTTTGCTATGCTTAGATCTGCTGATAGCCCATCATTTCTTGTTCCGTTTGATTCGTTTTGGTTACCTATAACCATTGGCAGAACGAATCCGCTGTCATCAGTTTCGTGAGTATTGAAAATAGGCCCGTCACTTTCACTATTCGTTAGTTCTCCATTAACAAATATTGACCTTTCGTTAGACTGACCGTTGTAGGTAAGTACAAGGTGGTGCCACTCATTAGGTTCAGGTGCACCTCCATTAGGGAAAAATGGCATATCTGGAGCTGCGCCCCACGCTCCTAAAGCGCCGTAACTAGTATTAGTTCCATATAACATGGAGAAGTTAGAAGCGTCAGGTCCTCCTCTGCGCCCCCAAGCAAATATCGTTTCTTCATTTGGAACAGATGGATTCCATACCCATGCCTCAATGCTTCTATCTGCGCTTCCAGTTAACGGTGTCGAGTCTGGGCCTAGGTACCAATCGTTGTTGCCATCAAGTGTTACAGCATTAACTCCATCAACTGTTTCTATGTTAGGTATATCGAATTCAGCTTCAAAATCTCCAGCTAGACTTCCATTATTGGTGATTGTTTCTGCAGGACCAGTTTCTTCACCAGTCAAATCAATATCAATTATGACGTCTGAATAGACTAAGCTATTTAGAGATAATAAAAAAGCTGCGAAAAGAGAATCAAACCTGTTGAATAGAGACAGTTTCATAAGATTATATTAACAATAATTAAAGTTGAATGAAAGTTTTTTTGAATCTATTAAGAAATTGCCTGAAAAAAATTGGAATATATAAAATTTAGTAAGATATCGTTAGATTTTTTGTTTTATCAGGTATGTAAGAGGTAGATTTTTTTGAATCTGGCCAATCGATTGTTATTTTTTTTCCAACTAATTCCCTGGAAACAATAATTTGATTAGATGACTGTGATAAATAACCACTTCCAGATTTTATTATTCGTGATATTCTTTTGTTATCATTAGTTTCGATTGATACTTTAGCCCCTATAGCATTAGGGTTTTTCTTACTTCCAATAAGGTCGATTTTGATTTTTGAGGAGTCTTCAATTTTTGGGTTCACGCTGAAAGAGTGAACTGGTCCATCGTTAGTGGTTACTAGTAATTCTAGATAGCCGTCACCATCTAAATCTCCCCAAGAAACCGCTTTGCTATCGCCAGGGAGAACTATTCCACTTTCCTCTGCTGTTAATGCGGTGAAATCACCATTCCCGTCACCTATCAATACTAGGCTTAATGCGTTATCCATTGGCCTAGTTTCAATCTGAGGACTATAAAAGTTCTGAGCTAGAAAAATATCCATATTTCCATCAGTATTTATATCTGCCAAAGCGATTCCAAAAGCAGGCGATAATTGGGCCATGCTTGGTAAAGGTTTAAAATCAAGTTTAAGGTTATCATTTTCTGAGGAGTTAATGAATATTCCAGTGCTTAATGTATTAGCTTCAAATTTCTCTGATTTTCCAATTGTAGTATTTGTATATAATTCACTTAGTGAGGCAGTTGCAAAGTTATGAAATGTTTTCATCTTTTCCTTTAAGAAAGGCATGGCTCCGCTTGAGCAGCTAAACCCTCTGTGAGGATAGCATTTGCCCGATTCAAAGCCAGCTTCAAGAAGCTCTGGATCGCCATCCTTGTCAAAATCTCCGTAAAATAGAAGTTCAGGCTCTTTGATGGTTGCTTTGTATTTTGTATTAAGACCAAAATTAGTGGCTACGATATCGAGGTCGCCATCATTATCTAAATCACAAGCATCTACACCATTCCACCATCCAGTAAGATCCAACTTATTAAATTTCGAATTGGAAAGTTTTCCATTTTTATTTAAATAAACTTTAATTGGACCCCATTCATGCGCGACTACAAGGTCTTGCCAACCATTGCCATCAATATCAGCCCAAACTGATGATGTTACTAGCCCTGTTCTTTGCAGTTCTTTTGATACTTTTAGTGTAACATCATCGAATTTTCCAGATCCATCGTTTTGTAATAATGTTGATTGTGGAGTAACTGGGTATTTTCCAGGAATAGCTCTGCCGCCAATAAATAAGTCTAGGTCACCATCTCTATCAAAATCACACGAAGTTACACAAGACCCACTGTGAAGGTTTTTTGGTAAAGACTCGGTCTGTGCTTTAGTGAATTGCCCTTTTCCGTTGCCTAAATAGAGTCTGTCTTGAAATCTTTGATGATTGGGCGGGGCTTCAACACTTCCGCTGACTATATAGAGGTCTAAATTTCCATCCCCATTAGCTTCAAAGAACAGTGCGCCCATATCTTCGCTACCGGCGTCCGGTATAGCTGGAGTGAAAGGAGTTTCAAGAAGTCTGCCATTTCCATCATTAATCAAAAGTCGGCCAATTGATCCAGTGCTGCCACCTAAGAAGAGATCGTCGTCACCATCATTATCAATGTCGCCTCTAGCAAGCCCAGGGCCTAATTGAGAAAGTTTATTTGGCAGTAGCGGTTGATGCTTGAAATCAGGAAAGGGCTGTTCCCAGTGTGGGCTAATATCACGAGTATGTTCAGTTTGAATAAAAATTGGACTTATCTGAGCGATTTCTTTTTCTGTGATAGATTTATTTGATGTTGGTTCATTAAAATGATAGTGACAATTTGCATTGAGATTTGAATGTTTTGTCTTTTTTCCATTAGGCCAATCAATAATTAAGGACTTTATTTTTTTTTCATCTCCAAGTCCGAAGTGAATTATGTTTTGATCAGTTGATGAGAATCCCCTGAAAGGATGGTTGTCTCTTATTTGAATTCCAGATTCAGTAATGAGTTTAATTTGTGCGCCGATTGAATCTTTGTTGAGGCCAGTGCTTGAAAGTTTTAGGGTTATTCTGTTTCCATTAGCCCGATTTTCATAGACTGATACAGGCTTGTTCAGGTTCGTTACAATCAAGTCAAGGTCACCGTCTCCATCCAGATCTGCTCTAGATGCACCATAAGCCATTGATAGTTCGTTAAGCCCCCAATTCTCTGATGTATCTTTAAATTTAAGATCTCCCATATTTTTGAATGATAGGTTTCTTTCAGGGCGAGAGGGGAGGTCTTCATATAAAGACCATTCATTTTTCTCTATAAGAGTTTCTTTACTGATAGGGTTGTCAGAATTATTAAAATTTCTACTAATTCCATTACTAACGAATGCATCCACTAGTCCATCTTCATCAAAGTCAGTAAGTTTAACAGACCACGACCAATCACTGCTATAAAGATTGGAGAAGTAGGCGGTGTCCAGAAATCTATTAGCTTTACCTGCATTGAGAAACATGCAATTTCTCATGTATTGCCTAGGATCAGCAGTGAGCATAAATTGATTGTTTGCGCCCATTGCACCCATTGAGGTTTTAGATTTGTAGTGAGTCGTTCCTGCCATATCCACGACAAAAAGATCTAATAAACCATCGTTATTAATATCAGCAGCGTCAGCGCCCATGCTGAACCACGGTACGTGGGGTAAATGCATTTTTGTTACATCTGTGAATGTTCCATTTCCATTATTTCTATATAGGAAATCAGGGCCTTCAAAATCATTAGCAATATATAAATCTTGATTTCCATCATTATTAAAGTCCCACCAAGTGACTGAATTTCCTTGCCAAGGTTTAATGTTTATTCCAGCTTCAATAGAGGCATCTTTAAATTTTCCATTTTCATTGATCATAAGAAAATCTCGAGCTCCAGCAGTATCTAATTTGAAGCCTTGTGTTGAATTAAGGTTCACTTGAAAGTATTTACTGTAATTAGGAAGTACTTGGTAGGTTCCATCTTTTAGCACAGTAGGTGGGTTTTTAGGCTTGCCTCCTTTGCGATAATATCTATGACCTAAAAGATAGGCATCTAAATCACCGTCATTGTCATAATCAGCGAATGCCGCCATAAGAATAGCGCCATTAATGTCCAGACCAAATTCCTTTGAACGTTCTTTGAATTTTCCTGTGCCGTCGTTAATAAATAGTTGATTTGGCGAATCGTAATTGCAGGTATATATATCAAGATCTCCATCCCCATCGATATCAACTATTGGTGCTCCTGCCGTCCAGCTATCTCCACCTGTTAAATTAGCCTCAACTGTATAATCTGAAAAAGTGAAGTTACCCTTATTAAGATAAAGCTTGTTATGGCCTGGTCCATTAGCGATAAAAACGTCCACAAGTCCATCATTGTTAAGGTCCCCTGCAGAAGAGCCTCCGCAAGCAAATGCAGAAACGTAAATTCTTTTTAAAGGGTGGGACTTATCAATTGGTAAAATAACTTCTATTCCTGATTTTGATGATTCGACCTTTTTGAATAAGTTTTCAACCGTAGGTTTTCTAATTGGTAAAGGTTTAACAGAATCAGCTTTAATTTGTTCACTTGAGAGAGACGGGCTCAATGAAACTGCAGCAAAAAAAATGAAAATTTGTATAATATAAAGCATGATTTTCTTTTTATTTATCCCTTAAGTAGAATAAGAGGGGGCCGTTATTTTGAGCAAATATAAGTTCTTTTTTTCCGTTATTGTTTATATCTAGTGCAAATACTTTACGAGTATCACCAGAAATTGAAATTCCTGATTTCTTATGAGGTAATGGGGTGTATTCGCAATTGCCTTTTCCAATGAGGATTAATGATAATCCACCATCCATTCTTCCTGTTTCTCTTTGTGGTCCATAGAAGTTATGAGCCATTATTATATCGGTTATTCCATCATTGTCTACATCATCGAAAGCGAAACCAAAAGAAGGTGAAATTTGAGATTCAATTGGAAGTTTCGTAACCTTGAATTTATTGTTTTCATTAATAAAAACACAATGTTCTAAAGTGTTTACTTCATATCTTGAAGCTGAGCTAATAGCAGAGGGTGTATATATCTTTGTGAGACTGCTAGAAGCAAAGTTATGGAATGTTTTTAACTTATTATTAAGAAAAGGCATTGCCATTTTTGAACAACTAAACCCACGTCGAGGCACTAGTGCATCTCCCTCGAACTTTGCTTCCACTATGTCGTATTTTCCAGATTGATCAAAATCTGAAAAGTATAATAATTCGGGCTTATCTTTTGATGCTTTGTATTTGGTATTGAGCCCAAAGTTTGTTGCGACTATGTCTAAATCTCCATCATTATCTAGATCAAAGGTTTTAAGTGAGTTCCACCAACCTCTATGTTTTTCTAGACCGCTGGAAGTGGTTATATCTTTTAGTTTGCCGTTTATGTTTTTATATATTTTTATTGAATTCCATTCACATGCAAAGACAATTTCATCTGTTCCATCATTGTCAATATCTGCTGAAGTTACGTCATTTGCTAGTCTTACTTTTTTAAGAGAATCTTGTGTGTGTTTTTCGAATTGCCCATCCCCTTTATTTATCATTATGTATGACTCTTCTGAGTAAGGGTAGCTACCTGGAATTGAAGAGCCAGCCACTACAATATCAAGTTTACCATCTTTATTGATATCTATTGTGCAAATTGAGCTAGTTGGTGTGTTGGGAGGTGTATAACCATTTGAAATTGTTAGATTTCCTTTTCCATCATTTAAATAAAGTCGATCGACGTATGCTGCACTCGCTTTAGGAAATTCATTTGAACCTGAAGAAACGAGTAGATCTAGATCATTGTCAGAATCGGCATCGAACCACAATGAGTCTGAGTCTTCATGTATTGTATGGCTAAGAAAAACATTAGATTTAAATTCAATGAATGTGCCGTCTATATTTTTGAATAACCTTGACGGATTGTTTGCTGAACCTCCCATGAAAAGGTCAGTGTCATTATCTTTATCGAAATCCCCCCATGCTAATGTTGGGCCTTTAGTCGATTGCCTGTTAGGTAAAAGGGGTTGGTTTTTGAAATCATCAAAGTTTGATTCGCTATGAGTTATTTTAGCATCACTAAACCTTTTATATATAGGGTTGGTATCTCTTATATTAAGATTGTTTGGTGTTGTAGGTTCTTTAATGATTATTTTTTGATTAGCCTTAATTGATTTAAAATGTTGAATATTTCCGCTACGCCAATTTACAATTAATTCATCAATCTTTTCATTGTCATTTAACCCAAATGACAATATTGGTTCATTAGAGGACAGCCAACCTTTGACCGGGTTAAGCTCTTTGATTTGAGTTTCATTGCCTGACTTTATTTTAACAGTTGCGCCTACTCCGTGTGTGTTTTTTTTGTTACCAATTAAAGTAATGGAAATTCTGTTGTTTGTTGAATTGTTTCGATAAATTAGTGGTGATGAATCAGCATTATTTACAATTAGATCAAGGTCGCCGTCTCCATCAAAATCAGCAGTAGAGGCACCAAGAGATACTCCGTTGTTGTCTAAGCCCCATTGTTCTCCCGAAGAGACAAATTTCATGTTGCCATCATTTTTAAAGGCTAGATTTTTTTCTTTTCTCATTTTTTGTTCAGACCAAAACTTTCTCCACTGAGGACTGCCGCCTTTGAATCTTTTGTCTGCAAATATTGAGAGGTCGGAATTCATGCTGTCTCTGATTACGCCATTGGTTACAAATAAATCGGATTTGCCGTCACAATCAAAATCTTCTAATCTGGGGCTCCATGACCAATCTGTACTTGCAATTCCAGCTAGGTAGGCTGCTTCGAGCATTTTATCAGTCCCTGAATTAACATATAATGAGTTTCTCATGTATTGGCGCGGGTTGGCGTATTCAAGGAACCAGCCCATGTCATCCATATTACCCATCATGACTTTTTCCCGGTAATGGCTGGTGGCAGCCATGTCAGTTGCAAATAAATCAATTAAACCGTCATTGTTTATATCAGCAGAATCTGATCCCATTGAAAACCATGGAGTATGAGGGAGTGTTGATAAAATTACATCCTCGAAGACACCTTTACCATTGTTTTTGTAAAGTATATCTGGTCCGGTAAAGTCATTAGAGACATAAATATCTGGATCGCCATCGGAATCGTAATCCCACCAAGTTGCACTCAATGTAAAATAGTTTCCCTTTATGCCGCACTGACTAGTTCTATCTACAAATTTACCATTTTCGTTAATGAAAATTCTGTCAGCTTGACCAGCCTCAGTTTTATGAATTTTTTTATTGGGTAAGTAGATGAATTGCCAGAACTCTGCTAAGGAATCTGGTATAACGGGTTTCTCTGAACCGTCACTTTGTTTTATAAAGTCTACACTGAATTTCGTGCCAGGTGGAGGTAATTTTGTAGTTGTCGCTAAATATACATCAAGATCACCGTCTCCATCAATGTCAGCAAAATTCATATTCATGCTGGCACCTAAGTGATTTAGTCCTAGTTCATCTGATTTATCGGTAAATGTTCCGTCACCATTGTTAATATAAAACTTATTAGGCGTCATATATCCGCAAGCATAGATATCTAAGTCATTGTCTCCATCAATATCAACAAACCCTGCTCCAGTTCCCCAAATGCTGTCATCTTCAATTTTTGCAGAAGAAGTAACATCAATGAAGTTAAAATTTCCCAAATTTTTGAAGAGTTTATTTCCTCCTGAAGGTCGGGTTATGTAAATGTCAGGAAGCATGTCTCCATTATAATCACCGGTAGCGATGCCTCCCATGGGTGTTGCAAAAATGTATTCTTTTGCTCTTGCGTAGAAATCACCCAATTGAAAGTCAAAGTTTAATCCAGATTTAGAAGATTTAATAAGTTCAAATTGACGAATAGGCTCTTCAATTTTATGAACGGCTAAAGGAAGAAATGTTATAGTCGACTTATAATTGTTTCTAATGGAGTTTGATTTTTGTTCGTTTTTTTTACAACTCGTTAAAGCTGCTGTGAGAAATAATGAGATTGTTATAAAAGAAAAACAAAAGAATGGGAGCGACTTTCGTTTAATGTGCACGTTATAAAAAGAGTGGAGTTTTAAATGTACAAGATTCTACCACATTGATCGCATGTTGACACAGTTTTTTCTGACCTTACAGAGGACGCAGTTGAAGGTGTTACTTTCATATGACATCCAGAGCAAACATCATTAATTAATTCCGAGATAGCGTCGGTTTTTTTACTTTTAAATATCCTATTATATTGATCTAAGAGATCCAGTGTTACATTCTCACCGAGCTTTTCTCGGTCCGTTGACAATTCTTTAATCTTAATGGTTATTTGTTTTTTTCGCTCTTCAATAATTGATAACTCTGAATCTACGATTTGTTGATCTTTAGAAAGGTTGTCTTTAGCGTTTTGTAAGGCCTCATTAAGATTTTCTCCTATTTCCATTAATTCAAGTTGAGAGTCTTCGAGGCTATCTATCTCAGTTTGATAGTTAGCAATTGAATGTTCCATTACTGCGAATTCATCATTTTTTTTGGTCTCCATTTGTTGGACCTTAAGTTTTGTGATGCTGTCCTTTCTTGTGTCTATGTCGAGTTCAATATTTTTCATGGAAACTTCATTTTCCATAAAAGCTTTTTCAGCAACAGAGACTGATTCATTGGCTGCTTTAAGGCGTTCCTTGGCTTGCGTTTCTTCTAATGGTAGTCTTTCTATGTCAGAATTGAGCTCCTTTAGTTTTTGGTCTCTATTCTGGATGATAAGAAGTTGTTCAATTTCTGGTAACATAAATTATTTAATAATCTTCAACTGGGCTTCTCTTTCCGTCCTCTATACTGCGTTCATTTGCAAGGGTTTCTCCAAGAGTTTTAACTCTAAGTTGCCATATCAATTCATTTATTTCATTCACTTTGTCTAAGCAGAAGTTTGTTGGTGCTGATAAATTCTCTTTAGTTCTTTGTATTCTCTCTAAGGAATCAATAACATCGATTTCGGGTATGTTTTGCAATATTTTTGAAGCCTTTAAGGCCATCTCAGACCTGTGGCATATCATAACTAAATCGTTTCCAGCTAATATTGATTGGAGGATCGTTTGTTCAAACCCAAACTCATTGATAATTGCTCCCATATCTAAGTCATCTGTCATGACAAGCCCTTTATCAAAACCAAGCTGATTCCGGAGTGTATTTGTTACGACGTTTCGTGATAGTGATGCAGGAATTGGTTTTGTTGATTGGCTATCTTCAAAGAAAGGATAATAAGAATGACAAACCATGACGCTGTCAAGGTCTGGTAATAAAGCCATAAATGGCGCGCACTCTTCATTTTCCCATTGTTCTTTATTCCGATCAATAGTGGGCAATGATTCGTGCGCATCGCAATTCGCATATGTATAACCAGGAAAATGCTTTCCACATGAAAGAATTCCTTCACGTCTCATTGAGCGATTGAATGTTGCGGCATTAGTAATAACTTCATTAGTACTGTTTCCAAAGCATCTACCTTTAAGTGAGTTTGTATTCTCATTTAAGCTAGTTATGTCAAGGACAGGACAAAGATTAAGGTTGAATCCATATAGGCGAAGGATCATGCCGGTAAGTTTGCCATGCTCAGCTATCAAATTTATATCGTTCTTTGATGCCAGTTGCATTGCGCTAGGCGGTTCATTTCCAATAATTCTTAATCTTGACACTCTTCCTCCCTCCTGATCTATAGTAATAATTGGTTCAATTTTACTAAGGTCCCTTATGTCATCTATCAAGTTTCTCAGTTGTTTTGGAGATTCAATGTTGCGTCCAAAAAGAATTATTCCACCAGGTTCAACACGCTTTATTATTTCTGCAGTATCAGCATCAACTTCGGTGCCTGGTATTCCCATTAGGATTAGTTGACCAACTTCTTTGGCATTCATAATATTACATCTAGGTTATTATTATATTTTTTAAATATGAAACTCTTTATTTTGTCGTTTATATCCTTTGTACAGTATTTTAGTATAATATTTACTTTTAGTGCAGATAATCCCAGTGTATTATTAGGAATAGATCAAATTGAAAATGAAAACTTTTCAATTCTCGAAGGGAAAAGAGTGGGCTTAATTACCAATCAAACTGGAGTTAACTCTAAAGGGCTGAAGACTAGGAGTGTTCTATTTAATTCTTCAAAAGTTAATCTGGTTGCTTTGTATACGCCTGAACATGGTTTAGATGGTGATGAGATTGCAGGAAAGTGGGTTTCTTCTAGGGTTGATAAATTAACAGGTTTAAAGGCTTACTCCCTCTATGGAAAAACTAGGAAGCCCGATGCAAAGATGCTCAAAGGTGTTGATGTTTTAGTTTTTGATATACAGGATGTTGGGGCAAGATGTTATACTTATGTTAGTACAATGGCCTTGTGCATGGAGGCGGCGGCAGAGAACGAGATTGAATTCATTGTTCTGGACCGACCGAATCCAGTAGGTGGTGATATTGTTGAAGGGCCACCTATAACAGATAAATGGCTTTCATTTGTGGGTATGTTTCCTGTTCCATTTAGGCATGGACTCACAATTGGTGAGATTGCTAGCATGTCCGTTGGTGAGGGTTGGTTAAAGAAAAATCCTAAGTTGACGGTAATACAAATGACAGGGTGGAATAGAAAAATGAACTGGACGGAGACTGGTCTTAAATGGGTTCAGACCTCACCAAACATCCCAAGGGCTGAGTCATGTTATTATTATTTGCTATGTTGTATACCTCAACATGTCCCTGGAATGTTTTCTGGTATAGGAACCGCTAAACCATTTCAAAGTCTAACTCGTAAAAATTTTGATGAAGCCAATTTGATGGAAGCCCTAAATTCCATTAAATTTTTAGACTTAGAAGTTGAACCATTTTCGGGTAAGTCTAAAGATTTTCAGGGTGGTGTTGATTTAAAAATAACGAATTTTGATAATAAAAAATTAGTTTCATCAGGCATTAGAATTCTTAAGATAATGTTCGATGATTTAATAAAAAAAGAGCAAGATATATTTTTGGTAGAGAATAAATACTCAATGAATTTACTCTATAAAGTTTTTGGTTCGGATCAAATTGGGAATAATAAATTTCTAATTTCTTCGATTGATGAAATTTTATTAAATTGGGCTCCTCATATTAAATTATTTAAAGCTAATAGGGAAAAATATTTGTTATATCGATAGGTGAATTATCTTAATTTCAATAATTGATTACTCAGTAGTAATTTTTCAAAGCTTTTGTTGCTGAATTTTCATATTTGGAGAAAGTATTACCATCAAATATGGTTAACGATGATTTATTAGATGGTATAGAATTGGCATTAAGTGTTGCAAAGCATGCACATGAAAATAATGCTAAGATGATCAAGGTTCTTGATCTTAGAGGTATTTCTTCGATAGCAGATTTTTTTGTTATTTGTAATGCGTCTTCGATTCCTCAACTTAAAGCGCTTCGAAGAGATATTGATAAAGATGTTCAAAGCGCCTATTCAGTTACCCCTAGGGCTATTGAAGGGTCACCCGAGAGTTTATGGTTAGTACTGGATTATGTAGATGTAGTTGTGCATATATTTCATAATGATTTAAGGGAAACTTACTCCCTTGAAGAATTGTGGTCAGATGCAAAAGATTTAAATTTAGATTTCGCAAAGAATGAATGAAAGACTGTAATGAGGGTTGAAGTAATTAACACCGGCTCAGAGTTATTATTAGGTCAGGTTATTAATACCAATGTTGCATTCTTAGGCCAAAAGCTTGCTGAATTAGGTATTAAAATTGAAAGGCAATCCTCAGTGCCAGATGGAGCTATTATTAAAAATATTCTTTCAGAAGCGATTAATCGATCTGAATTAATTATAATCACTGGAGGTTTGGGCCCCACACATGATGATGTATCTAAAGAGATGGCCGCAGAATTACTTGATGTAGAGCTTGAAGAGGATCTGGAAACGCTTGAACAAATAAGAAAAAAAATTGAATCTAACGGTTCAAAAATGAGAAAGATAAATGCAAAGCAGGCGATGGTTCCAAAAGGGGCAGTAATTTTGAAAAATAATAATGGAACAGCGCCTGGTATATATTTAAATCACTCTATTAATGGAAATGGCGTACATATTTTTTTGTTACCCGGTCCTCCTCGTGAGTTAAATCAAATGTACAATGATAGCGTTGATCCAATATTAAGGGGACTGATTGAACAGAATAGTGACATCATTAACGATTGTAAAAACTTGTTTTTTTCAGGACTAGGTGAATCAGAGTTGGCTTCAAGGATAAATGAAATTATTGATTCATCAGATCCGCGAGTTGAGTTTGGTTATTGCCTAAAACCTGGCGGTATTATTTTTAGATGCGTGGGTGAAAAGCGGGTTGTTTATGAGGCTCAAGATAAGGTTAAGGAGTCTTTAAGAAAATATTATCTTGGAGATGGTATAGATTCGCTTCAGGAATCTATAGTTAAGGATTTAAAATCTAAGGGTGAAAGTTTATCTTTGGCGGAATCATGTACGGGAGGTTTGATCGCAAGTTTAATTACCAATGTTCCTGGAGCTTCAATGGTATTTAATATAGGGCATGTTACGTACTCAAATAGCTCTAAGGTAAGAGTTCTTGATGTTCCGCCTGATTTGATAAGCCTTCACGGTGCTGTAAGTCAAGAAGTTGTAATTTCCATGGCTGAAGGTTCTCTTGTGAAATCTAATTCGGATCATTCATTAGCTGTAAGTGGTATCGCAGGCCCAAGTGGAGCTACACAAAATAAGCCTGTTGGTACTGTATTCATAGCGCTTGCTTCCAAAGGAATGAAAACGGTGGTATTTAATAAGGTTTATAAAACTGACAGAATTAGTTTTAAGGAAAAAGTTTCAATGTTTGCTTTGGATTTATTAAGGCAGAGGCTAAATTTTTACATTTAATGTTATTTTGCAGAAATTTATATGCCATAAAGTTTTTAATTTATGTGGCAGTTCTTTAGAAATATATGATAAATAAGTCATTCAAGCCGGTTTGGATATTTGTTTATATTCTATTTACTTTTAATATTAGAGCTGATGTAAAGTTACCTAAAGGGCTCGGTCCAGTTTCGATTGGATCAAATCATATTGTTGAAAAAGGTGAGGCGGTCGAAGTTAATTTGTCTGCAACCATAAAAAATGGAGTTAATGTATTTGAATTTTCTATTTTTGATATGCCAAAGCATGGTTCTCTTTTTACAGTAGAGGGGACGCCCATTGAAAATGAAGTCATTAAAACTTTGGGAAAATCAATAATTTTGAAATACGTACCTAATGAAGATGGTGTAAATTTTGACGAATTTACATATAGGGCGCGTGTGAAAGATGGTAAATACTCATCTCCTTCCAAGGTTGGTATTAAAATTATAGATCGCAAGGATAGGTTTTCTACTGCGGATACTCTTAATTTCGGAACTTTTGTAACAAATGAAATTGTAACAAAGGATTTGAATATAAAAAATGATTCCTCTCATAGTATTTCCATTTTTTTGAGCCATCTTGAGAAGTTCTCTTGCTTAAATGGGGTCGATAAAATTGTTTTGAAACCTAATCAAATTGGTCGTATTTCAATTATACTTAGTGATAATAAAACTATCGGCTCAATTCGAGAAAACTTAATTTTGAATTCTGGTAATGTTAGCAAAACCGTTTCCCTTGTTGCCAATGTTATAAGGCCATTTGTAGTTAATTCTAAAGAGGTAATATTAGAACGAGTTGATGAAACAACTTTGAGGTCATCGAAAATCATTATATCTAATAATTTAGAAGAGCCTATAAATGTCAGCATTAGTCAAAAGAATAGTGGATTTTTAAGTTTCAGAAAAAAAATCAATTTGTCGCGTGGATCTTCTGAAGCTGTAGAGGTAAAACTTAATGATTCTTATCCAGGTGATTTCAATTCTGAATTGTTAATAACTTGCGGAAAATATACTAAATCTTTAAAGGTCAGTGCTAATGCATTGCCACCAATAGTCATTATAAATAATAACAATAAATCTATCTCATCGGAAATAAAACAAGGTGAAGTACCAATATTTGAAATACCTATGACTAATGTTGGGGGTCAACCCGTTGAGGTGTCGATAAAATTAAGTGAAGGGTTTACTCTCATCGACTTAGAGTCTAAAAAATTAAAACTACTACCTGAAGATGAGAAAATCATCCAACTCTCTTATTTGCCAAAAGATATTGGCGTCACCAAAAGTTTAGTGGTTTTTCAATGGGGTAATGTAGATTCATTTATAACCTTTAGTGTTAAAGTGAAAATGAAGGCACTGCGTCAAAGCGTTTCCTCTAATGAATTAAGTAATAAAAAAAGCGACTTGGTGAATGTGTCTGTAGATAAGTTATTGCCAGAAATTGAACCACAAAGAGATGTTTCAATGGACCTGCCAGTAGTTAAAGATGTTAAATTGATAAAAAGAGGAAAAAAGAAAATTGAAATATTTTGGGAGGAAAATGATCCAGGTAAATTAAAATACATTGTTGAAACTAGAGTCCACCGTCTAAATCAAGAGCATAAGATGCTTCAATTTCATTGGATAAAACTTGAAGATGAGTTCTTAATTATAACAAAAAAGGAATCTGGTGTTAATGCTTTAATTAAAGGTCTAAGTCCAAGTGGTCGTTACACCTTTAGAGTTACATCAATGAGCAATGATAATAAATTCTCAGTACCATCTAAGCCCTTTCAATTCAGTACCATTGAATCTTTTGATTTGAATAAGAGGGTTGTTCTAAATTCTATAGGTTTAATTGCAGGGATTTTCCTTCTAAGTTTTTATGGAGTTAAATTTTTTAGAGAGAGGCGAGTGTGATTTATTTTCTCTTTCTTGATTCTCTTTCTCTATAAATGAATTTTATAGGAACTCCAGTGTAAGGAGACTGTTCTCTTATTTTATTTTCTAAATAGCGCTCATAACTATTCGGTAAAAGGCTTTTCTTGTTACAAAAAAGTATAAAATTTGCTTCAGGTATAGCTTTAAAATGCTCGCTAGACTTCGACATTGTCGCATAGAGAAGTTTAAACCTTTTGCCAGCTTTCCCTGATGGCGGGGGGTGTGAAAGAAGAGAGTCCTGTAAAAGCCTATTCAGTGATCCTGTATTAAGTGCATTCCATGATGATTTACGTATTTGTTCAATTGCAAAAAATATACGGTTCACAGATTCACCTGTTTTAGCAGACATTGCAACAATCGGAGCATAAGGTAAAAAGAATAATTGTTCAGAAATATCTTCATTAAGTGATTCTAGTCTTTCGGTTTTAGGGGCTGATGGATGATATAAATCAAATTTGTTGCCAATGATAAGACACGGTGAGCCTGCGTCACTTATAAGGTTTGCAATTTTTCGATCTTGTGAAGTTGGTCCTTGAGCTGAATCAACGACAAGTGCACATATATCAGCCCTTCTAATACTAGACTTGGTTCTCATGCCGCTAAAGACTTCAACAGAAGTTTTTTGCTTGTTTCTAGACCTAAGCCCAGCAGTGTCAATTAGAGTGTAATCGATGCCGCCATGAGAGAAAGGTACATCAACTGCATCTCTAGTGGTTCCAGCAATATCACTAACTATTGTTCTAGCGTCATTCAGTAGAGAATTAATAATTGAGGATTTACCGACGTTTGGGCGACCTACAAGGGCAATCTTTAATTTTTTATTATTACTTACGGTATCGATTGATTCATCAGGTAGATCTGAACTAATAGCTTTGGCGAGTTCATTTATACCTAAACTGTGAGCAGCGCTTGTAGCAAAGGTATGATCAAATCCAAGTGATGAAAAGTCATCGATAAGCCCGATCTTACTTTTTTCGTCAACCTTGTTTGCAATAAGAAATATTGATTTTTCTGATTTTCTTAAGTAAGCAGCAATCTCTTGATCTACTGGAGTTAGTCCATCTACAGCATCTACTACAAATAATATTAAATCAGCAGCCTCCATAGCGATGTCAACTTCTTGCTTGATTATAGAGTTGAAAGAATCGTCTGGATTTGAACCAATTCCTCCTGTGTCGATAAGATTAAAAGCAGGGGGATATAGATCACATGATGCAGTTATCCTATCTCGAGTTACACCAGGCTCATCATGAACTATCGAAATTCGTTTTCCTGCTAATCTATTAAATATAGCAGATTTCCCAACATTAGGGCGACCTACGATCGCAACTGATCTATTGTTTTGTTGGGGGTGCATTTGGATTGTTAGGTAATTGGATAAGACCGTTATGGATATACATCATGGCTGAACCAATAGCAAAGAAACTTGTAAACAATGAAAAATAGAAAATAAATGATTCAGACTTAATTAAAAGCGAACAATATATAATCAAAACCTGCATTATTGTTGTAAATTTTCCTATAAGGTGATGTTTGATTTTAATGTCACCGGCTATTGATCCTATAGATATTGCGCCAGAAATTTGGATTACCTCACGTGCAAATATTAAAGTTGTATAATAAATTGGTAAAGGGTTACCGCAGTCGAAAAAGGTTAATCCTACGGATGTTCCAAATATTAGAATTTTATCTGCGATAGGATCAAGAAAAGTGCCGATTCTACTAATTAAATTTAATTTTCTAGAGATATATCCATCTAAGGCGTCGGTTACTATTGCAATTGAAAATACAATTAACAATATATAAAGGTATGTTGATTGAAAGTCGTGTTCCCTAATGCTTTGGTTGTGATGGAATATTATAAAAATAATTATGGGAGTAAGAAGGATTCTTAATGCCGTAATTTTTGTTGGTAGATTTATCATCACTATGGTTCAGCTTTTATTTTTAATGCTGTTATACAAAGTAGTGAAAGAAAAACATTGAAATATAAAACATGGATCTAAATCAAATAAAAGGCTCAGGAGTTGAGGGGCTAAAATTTATAAATTCGCTCGTTAGCATTGAGCCGATTCTTAAAAAGTTTAAAATTAAGCCAAATAAAGCCCTTGGACAGAACTTTTTGAGAGATAATGACGTTTCGAAACAGATTGTCGATTCGTTTTCATTAAATGAGAATGATGTTTTAATTGAAGTTGGACCAGGTCTGGGAGCGTTGACTCAATTTCTTGTCGGTAGGGTTAAGAAGCTTATAGTAATTGAGTTTGATTATAGAATTTCTGAATTTTTATCAATTATATTTGATGGGTGTGATGATGTGGAAATTATTAATGAGGACGCAGTTAAATTTGATCTTCGTAATTATTATTTGTATGGAAAAATAAAAGTAATTGGCAATCTTCCGTATTCGTCAGGTAGCGAAATAATCAGAAATTTCTTAACTTTCCCAACCCCTGTTAGTTCATCTGTTTTTATGTTACAAAAAGAGGTTGCTGAAAGGTATTGTGCTGTACCTAGAACGAAATCATACGGTGTAAATACAGTTTTGATAGGGAGCAGGTGGAAAGTTAAAAATATTTTCGAATGTGATGCCTCGCCATTTATTCCAAAACCTAATGTTAATTCTACAGTATTGAAATTTGAATTGCATGATTCCAATAAGTATGAACCTCATAATCAAAATGTCTTAAGGAAAGTTTTATTGTCAGGTTTTAGTGAGCGCAGAAAGCAGATGAGAAAACGTATGAATATAGGAGCATTATCTTGGGATGATGTTTGTGATAATTTAGGGATAAAAACTACAGCACGCTCAGAGGAGCTAAGCATTGATCAATGGATAGGAATGGCAAGATTGCTTGATGATAATCAACTTAAGGATAACCCTCAGTCTGCAGAAGAGATTTTTGATGTTGTTGATATGAATGATTTTGTAATCGATCAAGTCGACAGAAATACAGTCCACCGTGACAAATTGATTCATAGAGCTGTACATATTTTTATCTTAAATAGAAATGATGAGATTCTTTTGCAGAAAAGATCTTTGCTAAAAGATACCTGTCCTGGGCTTTGGGGGTCTAGTGCATCTGGGCACTTGGATTCTGGAGAAGAATACGAAGATGCTGCAATTAGAGAGTTAAAAGAAGAGTTGGGAATAGTAGCAGAATTGAATCAAGTTTCTAAGATCGAACCATCTGTTAATACAGGTTGGGAATTTGTGACTTTATATAAATGTGAACATAATGGTCCATTCAGCTGGCCGTTTAGTGAAGTTGAGGACTTAGGATTTTTTGAAATTAAAATGGTTTCAAAATGGATTGAAGAAAGGCCAAAAGACTTCTCATCGGGATTTATAGAATGTTTTAAGTCTTATAGTCGATAAGATATAAATTATTCTATATTTTCAATCCATCCAGCCTCGATTAATGAATCTTTGTACAAATTATTAAGTTCCGGTTTGTAGATTTTACTTGCTGCGATTAGCCATGAGTTGGCTTCGTTTATGTCATCTTTTTGAAAATTTATTGCAGCATTTCCATAATAAAATAGAGGCTCGTCATCAAGAAAGTCGAATTGATCTAGTATAGATTTAGCATGTTCTTTATCGTCTTGTTTGAGTGCACAGATTAAGATTTTATATTGAACTAAAGTGACAGTTGATTGAGGTATTTCTTTGTTGTTTTTAATGAAATTTTTGAATGCTGCTTCAGCTTCTTTGTATTGTTTCTTAACAAAATACATTTCATATAGATTGAACTTTGTCATTACACTTGTAGGTTCGATTTCTAATGCTTTAGCAAATGAGGCTTGAGCTTTATCGAAATCTCTTATTTTAGTGTATGCAGCACCTTTTAAATTTAATAATGGAGCATAATCAATGACGATGTTTTCTGCTGAAATTATTTTTTCAAGCGACTCTTGAACTCTAACTCCATTGACTAATTTTGCAGCATCTCTAAGAAGTAAGATAAGTTGGCTCTTTTGTTTTTCATCCAAGGACTCAAATTTCTTAGGTGTATCCTGAGCAAAAATAAAAGGTGATGAGGAAGATAGGATTATGCCTAGAATTATGACTCTAAAGGGGAGCGAGTAATTTTTTGCCATATTCAAAATATCCTTTTCTTTGTAAGAAAAGTCAATAGCAGGAGATATAAGATATATTTTTAAACAAGTGACAATTCACTGTGTTTTGATTTATCAATCAATAACTTGTTCTGTAATGCTTCTGGGTTCTCTCACTTTTGAGTCGAAACTAAGTACCTTTCCTTGGTCCAGGCTGTTAGACAACCATTTAAACATACTCTCAATTTCTTGATTAGAATTTCTCAGTTGGCTGACCTGTTCCCATGCTAATTCGTTCCTTGGTCTCGACTCAGAGATTTTTTGGTAATTAATTAAGCCAAATAAACCTTCTATTTCACGTTCGGAAAAATGCTGAATCGCTCCTGGTTCTGGTAAATCATCAAGCGTTTCATTGTTCATTCCATAACTCGTTATTCCAATGCCGAACTCTTGACCGAGTTCTCTCAAATTATTAATGGCATTAATGCTTTGTATTGGTGATGCAATGATTAATTCACCGTAATGAGCCCATCTTGAATTACTTAAACACTGGAAAAAATCTTCTCTATATGATTCCTCATGTATTTCAAGTTTCATCTTAATGCTTCTTAATGTGAAGGGCTGTGAACCAAAGCTTTTTTGAAGATGAAGCATGTCCTCATCTAATTCTGATCTTTTACTGTTGAGTCCTGCTTTCCATGAAACTGATATAATGTCAGGGTATTTCCATAAATCCTCATAATTAGATTCATCTCCAAAAGTGTTTTCCAAATTAAATGGATACTTTCCTTCAGCCCTTAGACACTGTGAAGCGATTGCTTTAAATTTATTTGCTCTTAAAATTGCTTCATTCGAAGCAGTGTAGCCAAATACATCACCAAAATTTGCTTGGCTGTTCGATATCATGTGTCTAGCACTCTTCATTGAGTTTAGAGTGTTGGTTCTTAAATAGTAACCTTGTCCATGTTCGACTTTTGCTATAGGTGAACTTGGATCACATGACATTATAGAAAAATGATATCTAAGAGTCGCATCGCTATATTTCTCATCAAGTTTGAGTTTTACTAGCTCAATTAGTTCGGTTCCTTTAATAGCGCTTTTTGGTGCAGGTGGTAATATCTCAGGAAGGATTTTACGTAGATGCTCTCGCAGGCTCATTTTTATAAAAAGTTGTGTTTTTTTAAATTAAAGAAATTGGTATTTATTTTATAATTTTTACACTGCAAAAAAAATTACGTCCACACTCAAACTCATTTAAATTTACTATTTCTTAATTATATGTAGTTGACTTGGCTTGAAAATTTTCCTAGGCATTTTAAATAATCATATTATTTATTTTTGGTTCGAATAAATCCTTATGCTAAATCGTCATATAATGTGAATAATTAAATATCATAAATGATCAAGGTCTTATTCATCTACCTATTTTGTATATATAGATTAACAACTTTTTCTTGCTCGGCAGGTAACCCTGACAAACAAGTGAATCAGGCAAGTGAAATATTGTCTCGGGTTAAGTACGCATATCCTAATAAAACATTATCTTTCAAAGGAGAAATCAGGCCGAGAAGAATTGGTTTTAAAATGATACCACTTAATGTTTCATTTAGCTCTGAATTAATAAAATTCGAATTTTTTAAAAACAATCGATCCAGTGATTCTATCGATGAAACTATTAAACTTAGTTTCCATGAGAATAAAAATAATGTTCAGCGAATATTCAATGGGAAAACCATTACCCTTAAAGCTAATCAGTTAGCGGATAAAATTAGAGGTACCGATATTACTTATGATGATATTGCTATGAGGTTTCTTAATTGGCCGAATCCAATATTATTATCTGTTGATAAAGCTAAGGGTGGTAAGGCTTGGAAAATTAGATGTGTCAATCCTTCGAGTGAAGAGGCTTATTCAATTGTCGATGTGTGGGTTTCTCAACGTTCTGGTGCACTGGTTAAAATGAACGCATTTAATAAAAATAGAAAAATAATTAAAAGCTTTGAAGTCGATAGTATTCAACAGATTAAAGGGGATTGGTTTGTTGAAACAATGATCGTCAGAACGTATCCAATTGATGCAAAGTCAAAACCAACTAGTAGTTTCTTAAAACTAGAGTCTAAAAACTAGGATAATGTAAATTTACGATCTCTGAATTTTTACCTTTTCGAATTACTTTTAAATTTGTTATATTAAATATTATGAGTAAAATTATCCCTTTAATAAGTTCAGGTATAGCAGGTCCTATCGGAGTATTACATTTGCCTAGATTATGGCAAAAAGTTTCATTAGATAAGGCAGGCAAGTTACATGATGATTATCCGGCCATAGGTGCTGGTTATGACCAGATGGTCCTTGATGGAATCGGTATTGATAAAGAAGCTTTTTCAAGTTTTATGGAGAGCAAGCCTACTTATCCTCAGCTTGAAAAGTGGGTGCTTGACCAAAAAGGTGGAACTCTTGATGGAGACGCAGTTAAAGCATTAAATGATAGTATTGTTGGATACAATCATGATGATGAAACTCGTAAAAATATCCTTACTGCCAGTGGGGTAGAAGATGACGGTTCTATTCTTGATGCAATTAATTTAAACAACTTGGAAGATTGGTGTGATTTTCATGCACAGGAAATCGCTTAATCTTTAATCTATTAATAATTTAAAAATAAAAAAAGCCTGATACGTAAAACGTGTCAGGTTTTTTTATTTAATTAGTATCAATAAATTGAT
>Ga0209404_10000558_pt1 | contig 28849 bp, 21 predicted proteins | sample TroAtlMetagenome_2_FD_187447 | JGI IMG/M metagenome (GOLD analysis project Ga0209404, IMG submission 187447) | Marine eukaryotic phytoplankton communities from Atlantic Ocean - Tropical Atlantic ANT8 Metagenome (SPAdes) (version 2) | ecosystem: Environmental > Aquatic > Marine > Oceanic...
TTTCTAAACGATTAGTGCATGCATGAAAAAGGGCGATAGCTGATGTTAAGCGTCGCCCTGTTTCGTTGTCTGGAATGTTAACGTTGTAGCGGCCTGATTGGATTAATAATCGCGTGGAGTAATCCGGCCCTGGACTCGGTAAGGGAGTCCCATGATCCTGAGGAAACCTTCGGCATCATCCTGATTGTAGGAACCGCCACCTTCCATCGTGGCGATACCTTCATCGTAAAGACTGTTAGGGCTCGTTCGGCTTTCGACAATGATATTGCCTTTATAAAGCCCTAACGTCACTTCGCCGGTAACGTGTTGCATGGCAACATCATTAAAAGCGAGTAAGGCATCCATCCGTGCACAGTACCAGTGCCCGTAGTAGACCATTTCAGCAACTTCTGTCTTGAGACGATCTCGTAGATGACATAGATCTCGGTCCATCGTAAGTTGTTCCAGTACGAGCAAGGCATCGTAGAGCACTGTCATCCCAGGAGATTCATAAACACCACGACTCTTCATACCAACAAAGCGGTTTTCAACCATGTCAATACGACCAACACCATTCCGGCCACCGATGTCATTGAGAGTCTTTACGATTCCCAAAGGTGAAAGTTCTTCGCCATTGACAGCGACAGGTACACCTTTCTCGATCTTGATCGTGACTTTTTCAACTTCCTCAGGAGCGTCCTGAGGAGACACCCCCATTCCAAAGTCCACTTTGTCAACGCCGTTGACTTCCAAATCCTCTAAATCACCGGCTTCATAGCTGATATGTAAGCAGTTTTCATCAGAACTATATGGCTTGGATACTGAAGCCTTTACAGGGATACCCTTACCTTCGCAGTAAGCGATCATTTCTGTACGACCAGGGAATAATTCACGAAACTCTTTGATTCGCCAGGGAGCAATCATTTTCACATTCGGATCAAGAGCTTCCGCTGCCAGTTGAAAGCGACATTGGTCGTTACCTTTTCCGGTCGCTCCGTGAACGTATGCTTCAGCTCCGACTTCACGAGCAACTTCCAGACAGACTTTAGAAATTAAAGGGCGGGCAATGGAGGTGCCAAGCAGGTAGATACTTTCATATTTAGCTTGCCACTGCAAAACCGGGAAGGCAAAGTCACGGCAAAGCTCTTCTTGCACATCAACCAGTCGAGCACTAACAGCCCCACAATCATGGGCCTTTTGCATGATCGCTTCCCGGTCTTCACAAGGTTGGCCAAGGTCGACATAGACGCAGTGAACGTCGTATCCCTGATCCTGGAGCCATCCAAGGATAACGGAAGTGTCTAAACCGCCGGAATAAGCTAAAACACAGCTTGGCATTGCTATTACTCTTTCAAAAAGTCTGGATAGGGTTTGCGTTTTGGTATGCGGCAGACTTCAACATCTGCGCTGAATGATCTCATTGTGATTGCGGTTGTTTAACCTGACAAGAGCCGCCTCAAGCACTTCGGACGGTTAATGCCACCGAAGACAGTTTCCCTAGATTAGCTCGGAATAAGCGGTGACTGCGTGAGCAAAGGAAAAGTGGCTGACAGCAGTGGTCCACTGCTCTGCCGTTACCGGATTGCGGAGAACTCGACTCATCTCTTGAGCTAACGCCGAAGTATCACCCACCCCGACCAAATGGTCATGTAAGGCAGGTGGGAGTATTTCCCGCGGGCCGGATGGGCAGTCTGTGGAGACGATGTTGGTACCACAGGCCATGGCTTCTATCAGGACGGTTGGCAATGCTTCCCAGCGACTCGATAGTACAAATAAGTCGGCCTTGCGCATCCAGGCATATGGATTGTCTTGGAAGCCAACCAGCGAAATCGAGTCTTGTAGCTCGTGTTTCGCTATCAGAGATCGTAGTAATGATTCCTGTTCGCCCGTTCCCAGAATGGCCAGATGGACCGCCATGTCTACATGGGTATGCAGTTTTGAAAACGATTCGATAAGTGTCGAAAAATCCTTCTGTTCACTGAGCCTGCCGACACCAAGGATCAGTTTGCCTTTAAATTGGCCTAGTGGATGCTCAATGTTCTCTCTGGCTTGTTGTTCCAGTTCAGGGCTAACGACGGGATTGTAAATTGTCTGGACTGAATTATTAGGTAAAGAAAGAACCTGTTCGAGGTCTCTTGCAGCGTCGTTGGATACGCTGATGATATGATCGGCATGAGGATAAAGTCGTTTGGTCAAAGGTTTGATCAATCGATCACGCCAACGTTCGCCTTTATAAGCTGACATCGTCATGTGTTCGACTACGGCAATCGTGGGGCGGTGCTTCGCTTTCCGGGCAGCCCGCAGGATGGCAATGTTGGCATGGCTTAGGTGAGAAACTACCAAATCCGCTTTTTGTCTGTTAAGAACTTCGATTAAGGGGCGAGTGGCCTTCCGCATTTGGGGTGTCTTTAAGTCAATGACTTCTACGTCGTCAGGGATTCTGTCTGCGAACGGTCCGGTGACAGAGCCGGTAATCAAGAGAGGGGTAACTTTATCGCGATCGAATGCACGCAGTAAATTGATGACGACTCTTTCGGCGCCACCACCGCTAAGTGAGGGGATGAAATTTGCGATTCTTTTCATGGAAGCGTTTCAGGAAAGCGGATAGCTCTTATTTGTATTGTCGGATGTTATTTATTTCGGTTGCTGTATAAGTTCACCCACAGCCAATTACCCCAATGCTCAGAATCTATTCTTCTGCTTATACTAAAGATTCTGAGCCGATCAGTTTTACATTACGGGTGTCAAACAGTATTAGGTCACGAAGAACTTCATGGAAATAGAGCAATTACGCCAGTTACTTGAACTGGTTTCTCAGGGGGACTTATCTGTCGAGGCTGCTCAAAAAGAGTTGGCTGCACAAGTTGCTGTCCGTGTAGAAGGCGTGACGCTGGACCTCGATCGTCAGCGACGATGTGGGTTTCCGGAGGTTATCTTCGGCGAGAATAAGGCGGCCGAGACAATTGCTTCAACAATGCAGGCTCAGCGTGACCATGGACAACCTTCGTTAGCAACACGAGTTTCGGCTGACAAGGCAGAGATTGTGACGGCAATGCTGGAAGGTGTGCTTTACAACGAAGTTGCCCGTGTTCTGCGGTGGGATCTGGCAGGTTCTCCAACGATATCCGGGCGAGTTTTAGTGATCTCAGCGGGGACTAGTGATTTGCCGGTAGCTGCTGAAGCAGTGGAAACATTGATTTGGATGGGTGTCGATTATGAATTTATTGAAGACGTTGGAGTTGCGGGGCCACATAGGTTAATTGAGCATGTTGAAACCCTTCGGTCAGCCGATGTTTTAATTGTGGTCGCCGGCCTGGAGGGAGCTTTGCCAAGTGTTGTTGGCGGTTACGTCGATTGTCCGGTCTTGGCAGTACCCACCAGCGTTGGATACTCGACGGCGTTCGGAGGCGTTACTGCCCTGCTTGGAATGCTTAATAGTTGTGCGTCTAATGTGTTAGTCACCAACATTGATGCAGGCTTTAAAGCTGCCTATAACGCCGGCGTTATGCTCCGTCGACTTAAAGGGACCGAGTCATGAATGTCATGACTGGATTAGTGCCTCGTGCATCGGACAGTCACAAAGGAGATTACGGACATCTGCTGTTGATTGGCGGTAGTCGTTATATGTCCGGAGCGATTGCGATGTCGGCTTTGGCTGCCTTGCGTGGCGGTGCCGGTCGGGTAACGGTGGCTACCCCAACTTCCGCTCAGCCGATTGTCGCAGGCTTTAACCCCTGTTATATGACCATTGGCACACAGGAAGACACTGCGGGAGTGATGGCGGTTTCCGTTGATGAGTTAAGCCGAGTAGTGGGTGGCTTGGGGAATTATAATGTACTGGCCGTTGGACCAGGTTTGAGTCGGAATGATGCTTTACCGGACCTGGTCGACGAGATTTATCAGAACTATGAAGGGCCGATCGTTTTTGATGCCGATGGGTTAAATAATCTGACGACGTTGGCTGGTGCTGCTGGCCCCCGTATCCTGACTCCTCATCCGGGAGAGTTCAAACGCTTATTGAGCAAATTGGGAAGAGATGGTGCGGTTGAACGGGAGTTGCAAGAACAGCAGGCCCGGGAATTGGCATCCGAATTTGATTTAACCATTCTTCTTAAAGGGCATGACTCGCTGGTAACCGACGGGACTGAGTCCCATTATAATTCGACGGGTAATCCCGGAATGGCGACAGCTGGTAGCGGAGATGTGCTAACGGGAGTGATTGCCGCACTGCTGGCGCAACAGTTTGATGTTTTGAACGCAGCTTTAATGGGAGCCTATTTGCATGGTTTGGCAGGAGACCTGGCAGTGCGGGATATAGGTCAGATTTCCCTAATTGCAACGGATCTCCTCGAGTATTTACCTGCAGCATTCCAGCAGACTCAGGCAGGAAAATAAATGAAGCTTATTCGTGATTTAAGTCAGTTAGACGATACGCTGCGTGGCGGTGCCGTTACGATCGGTAACTTTGATGGAGTACACCGTGGTCATGCGCGGATAGTTGAACAATTAAAGAATTTGGCTACTAAATATAATGGGCCAGCGAAGGTCTTCACCTTTGATCCTCACCCGGTACGTTTGCTGAGGCCGCAATTGGCACCACCACCGTTGACATGGACATCGCGTAAGGCTTTGTTGCTGGAAGAATTAGGAGTGGACGTGACGGTCGTATACCCGACTAATCCGTCACTACTCGAATTGTCGGCTGAGGATTTCTTTCAGCAGATCATCGTGGATGCACTGGGCGCGAAGGCATTAGTCGAAGGACCGAATTTTGCATTTGGAAAGGGACGTGAAGGTACCATTGAGGTTCTGCAGTTACTTTGCGACACGAACGAGGTCGAGTTGCAGGTTGTGCAACCATTACTGGAAGAAGAGGATTATGTCTCAAGCAGTCGTATCCGTAGGGCTGTTGCTGCAGGAGACATCGATTCGGCTCGTCGGGACCTGACGCGGCCTTACCGCTTACGGGGGATGGTGACACATGGTATGAAACGAGGCAGTGAGATCGGGTTTCCGACAGCCAACCTCGATGCGATTGATACCTTGATTCCCGCTCCGGGGGTCTATGCGGGAGTTGCCATAACGGAGTCTTGTAGCTTACCAGCAGCCATTCACGTGGGAGGTAATCCGACGTTCAAAGAAGCCGACCATAAGTTTGAAGTGCATATAATCGGTTTTGAGGGCAATTTGTACGGACAGATAATGGAAGTTGATATGCTTAGTCGGATACGAGGCACGGTTTCGTTTGAATCGGCAACACAACTAAAAAGTCAATTGCAGCAGGATGTGGCTAAGGCTCGTGAAATTGCAACGGAATACCTCATGAGCTCCAGAGGATAATCCACTCGGTGAACTAGAGACTATTCAGTAATTCGTTCTTAGGTTCTACTTGATTGACGCCTTCTTATTTAGAATTTCGAAAGTAACTATCTGTTAGCGAGATGCTTTTCCCGCTAACCAAAGCAACACAGGAATACTTATGGCCGTTAACTGGCAAGAATTCATCGAAGTTATTCAGGCTCACGATCGTTTTATGTTGACGAGTCACATTCGTCCTGATTGTGATGCACTTGGAAGTGTCTTGGGTATGATGGATGTACTGGAACAGCTTGGTAAAGACGTCATTATTGTTAACGGTCAACCCACTCCCCCTAATCTGGCCTTCATTGATCCGGAAAACCGTATCAAAGCGATTGGTGTCGATATTCAACCTGAGGACCTTCAGGACCGTGATATCCATATGGTTCTAGATACCAGTGCGTGGGCGCAGTTGGGGCCGATGGGGGAAGTCATTAAGGCGATGGATATTCCTTTGATTGTTGTGGATCATCATCAGGGTGAAGATGATCTGGGCGCGACATTTTTCAAAGATACTACAGCGGAGGCGGCAGGGAAGCTTGTAGCAGATGCTGCTGATGCATTAGGTATCGAATGGAATGCTCGGATGGCGCGGCCATTGTTCGCTGCCGTGGCGACAGATACAGGCTGGTATCGGTTTGGTTCCGCAGGTGCCGGAACATATCAGCTAGCGTCCCGCTTGGTGGAAGCAGGTGCGGTTCCGTCTGAAATTTACGGGCAACTCTATGAACAGGAGACGCTAGGTCGCCTTCGTCTACGAGGAACAGTCTTAGAACGCGTGGGTGTAGAACTTGATGGCCGTCTGGCTCATACGTTTATTAGACTCGAGGATTTTGAGAACACGGGAGCTGTGCCAACGGACACCGAAGATCTGGTTAACTTGTGTCTAACGATTAAAGGGACCGATGCCGCGTTTATTCTGGTAGAGCAAACACCAGATGTTTACAAAGTCAGTTTTCGCAGTCGATGTGAACTGGATTGCAGTGAGTTAGCACGTCAATTCGGCGGTGGTGGCCATAAGGCTGCTGCTGGTGCTGGTATAGATGGACCATTTGAAGAGTGTCAAGGTAGGCTCCTTGACGCGATGATTGCCAAGTTGCAATAATCGATATAGTCGGTAACCCGGTTGTCTTGTCTGCTGCATGGCGAGGTAGCCGTGGTTTCGTCGATGCCATGACTCCGGATTGTAACGATTCAACGAGAATGGATCGCACCGAAATTGCCCGCCGTTTTTGAGGTCAGCCAATACCCTGCCCGGTGACCTGGAGAATCCTTTTCATAGCTGATTTGTTAGCTTGATATGACTTGGGTAGGCTTTTGTTTTTATACATAAAGAGGATGCAGAGATTTATCACTTCATTCGTGGGGTTACTTAATAAATGAGTGAAAAAAATAACAGTAGTGCTGATGAATCCCGCCGTGGGTTTTTTGGATCTTTTTCAGCCGTGGCAGCAGCTTTTGTGGGTGCATTTCTCGGGGTCGGTCCTGTTTGCGTAGGGATTTATGCCTTCATTATGGATCCCTTACGGGATAAATCGAAAGATCTTCCCAAAAAGAGTCGTGGTACCGGTGCAGACTCCGAAGGCTTCTTTCGTGTCGCCAGTGTTGATGAAATTGCCTCGGTTGTCCCTCGCCGATTTACGATCGTTGCCGATAAGCAGGATGCGTGGAACTTTATTGAAAATCAGGCTGTCGGTTCGGTTTATTTACAAAAGAGTGAAACGGGAGACATTTCATGTTTTCATACCACTTGTCCGCATGCTGGTTGCAGTGTTGCTTATGAACAGGACAGTGCAGCTTACCACTGCCCTTGTCACAACAGTTCATTCCAGCTGGATGGTTCGAAGCTTGAAATTGGTGGATCCACTAACCCGAGTCCTCGTTCACTCGACAAACTGGATGTCAAAGTCGATGACGATAACAACGTTTTTGTGCGATACGTGGACTACTACACTGGTAAACATGACCGAATCGAGAAATAACGAATAAGTTGTTTCTCAGCCACGAAATAAGACACGATCTTAAGATAACGAGATATATCTGAATATGTTTGGAAAGCTATACAACTGGGTTAATTCCCGTACCGGAGTTCAGGAATCTCTGGAAGAAGCCCTATACGAAAACATTCCCGGCGGTTCCAAATGGCGTTACGTCTCTGGAAGCATGCTGGTTTTTGCCTTTATGACACAGGCGATTACGGGGATTTTCCTGTGGATGAACTATAGTGCCGGCAGCCAGAACGCTTGGGCGAGTGTTTATTACATTACGTACAATATGGAAGGCGGATCTCTTTTACGCGGTATTCATCACGTGATGGCTCAGGCAATGGTTTGTCTGTTACCCATTCACATTTTGCAAGTAGTCATTGAAAAGGCTTACGTAAAACCTCGTGAATTCAACTGGTGGTTAGGACTCGTGCTGATGAAAATCACACTTGCTTTGGGGCTTACCGGTTATTTGCTTCCATGGGATCAAAAGGGATACTGGGCGACAAAAGTTGCGACGGAGTTGGCTGCCTTACCTCCGGTTGTTGGTGGGTACATTCAGAAGATCGTAGTGGGCGGTAACGAGTACGGACACTTTACACTGACGCGTTTTTTCGCCTTGCATGCAGGTGTCCTGCCGGGCCTCTTGGTAGGCTTTTTGGTGTTACACCTGGCGATGTTCCGTAAGCATGGAATTACAGCTCACAGTAGTGATAAACGTCCCGATCAAATGTTTTGGCCAATGCAGGTTCTTAAGGATGGAGTCGCTTGTGCCCTGCTCTTTGGACTAGTCGTTTGGTTTGCCTTGATTCATCCTGCAGAACTTGGTCCACCGGCGGAACCCACGGAACCTTATGGTGCTGCCCGACCCGAATGGTACTTCCTGTTCCTGTTTCAAATGTTGAAATACTTTGATGGTAGTATGGGCTGGAATAACGAATTTGTGGGAGCGATCGTATTTCCCGGCGTGTTGTTTGGTTTCATGTTCCTCATGCCATTCATTGCTCGGGTTAAGATCGGACATGCACTCAATGTGTTAATGATTGCCTTGGTGGTTGGCGGAGCGGGTTATTTAACCTGGGAAGCTCGCCAGGAAGATAATTACAACATTAATAATCCAGCTGACATAGAGTCAGCAGCCTACAAAAAAGCAGCTAAGTTCCACGCGGAAGTAAAGCGGGCTGATACGGAATTTGAGCTGATTCAAGAGCTCGTGAAAGACTATGGAATACCGCTTGAGGGGCCATTGGCATTACAGCAGAAAGACCCGTACACGATGGGGCTTCGCTTGTTCCGCCGGCAATGTGCAAGTTGTCATGCTTATAACGCGACCGGTGAAAACGAGCGTTTGGCGATTGCAGGACCTGCGATTGCAGCGGATGCCGAAGGGCCGATGGGAGCTCCTGACCTTTATGGTTTTGGCTCGCCCGCCTGGATACAGGGTCTGCTTAGTGTAGGTGAAAATGGTATTGGTAGTGCCAGCTACTTTGGCAATACCAGTCACAGTGAAGGTGAAATGATTGCTCATATTCGTGACACAATGTGGGCTGAAGCTGAGTCGGAGGAAGATAAGAAGAATCTGTTAGTAATGGTCGAAGAAGTTTCCTGGGCATTGTCTGCGGAAGCAAAGTTGCCGTACCTCGATTATGCAGCCAATCAGGAAAAAATTCAGTCTGGAATTGATCACCTGAACGACGACACGCTTGGCTGCGTGGGTTGTCATAACTATCAAGAGAACGAATTTGGCTATGTCTTCACTTTGGACAACTATGCTTCGAGCGAATGGTTAACCACGATGATTTCAGACCCTAATCAAATCTATAGTGAAGACTGGGGGACTCACAATGACCGTATGCCCGCCTTCCACAGCGAAGCGACCAAACTTCTGACGGCTGATGAAATCGAATTGTTAGTTCGCTTTCTCCGGCAGGATCGTACTTTGCTTGGGACTTCTTCAGCTATAGTCAATCCAATAGCTACTTCTGAGTCGCCGGAGGAAGCTGCTGAAGAAGCGATTGAAACTACGAAAGATCTAAGTGGAGAAGAGTCCGCCGATTAGTGGCTGTCATTTCCATGTAAGAAATAAAGGAGCTCTGAGTTTTTCCTGAGGTGGGTCAACTCAGAGCTCCTGTTTGTGTGGTGCGGGTTGGATGATGCTTGGCTTACGCCAGTCGCTTACGGATTTCATCCACCACATTTTCAACGGTCACGCGAATTTGCTCGAGCGAATCTCGGTCGCGGATGGTCACAGTGCCATCTTCGATGGTCTGACCGTCGACGGTGATACAGTAAGGCGTACCAGCCTCATCCTGCCGACGATAACGTCGTCCCACAGCTCCCTTCTCGTCGTAGAAGACATTGAAGAATGGTTTGAGATCGGCATAAATCCTCTTGGCTATTTCTGGCATGCCATCTTTCTTAACCAGCGGGAAGACTGCGGCTTTGATGGGAGCAATGCGTGGATGGAATTTCATCACCACTCGCTTTTGCATCTTGCCTTTCTCATCTGGTTGCTCGTCTTCGGTATAGGCTTCACAGAGGAATGCGAGTGTTGCTCGGTCGGCTCCGGCAGACGGCTCGATAACATGAGGTGTGTATCGTTCACCACTTAAATCGTCGCGATAATTTAAATCTTTCCCTGATCCACGGTGTTTTGGCTTGCCGTGTTCGTTGAGTTCCACTTCGAGTGGATTCGTGTTGGGATCTAATTTTCCTTCCATGTGGCTCCGGAGGTCGAAGTCACCTCGGTGAGCGATGCCTTCCAACTCCCCGTATTCACCTTCCGGAAGGAACGGAAATTGATACTCGATATCCGCCGTTCCGGTTGAATAGTGGCTGAGTTCATCTTCATCATGTTCACGAAGGATCAGCCGTTCATCAGACAGCCCTAGATCTGTATACCACTTCATACGCCGGTCACGCCAGTATTGGTACCATTGTTGAGAGCTGTCAGGGTGACAGAAGAATTCAATTTCCATCTGTTCGAATTCCCGCGAACGAAAGGTGAAGTTTCGCGGAGTGATCTCGTTGCGGAAACTTTTCCCAACCTGTGCGATTCCGAAGGGGATACGGACCCGAGTGCTGTCCAGCACGTTCTTGAAGTTCACGAAGATACCTTGTGCGGTTTCCGGACGTAAGAATGCCGTGCCTTCTTCACCTGAAAGGGCCCCGACAAATGTTTTGAACATCAGATTAAATTCGCGAGGTTCTGTTAATGTTCCGGCTTCTTTGGCATCTGGTCCGAGCACCATGCTGAGGTCTTTGATCTCGGTTAGATTTAGATACTCAGGGTCCCATTGCAGTTCTTCGGCATGCTTGGATCGTAGATTGAAAAACTTCAATGCTCGACGCTGTGTATCTTCGTCTTCCTGAGTGATTTCGGCGACGGTGGCGATAAAAATACGTTGGCCTTTGGCTTCCACCCATCGTCCTCGCACCTGGTCGTGACGATAACGCTTCTTTGTTTGGCGACAGTCAACCATGAAGTCGTGGAAGAGGTCGTAGTGTCCGGAGGATTTCCAGACATTGGGATGCATGATGATCGTACAGTCGAGTCCCGTCATTTCGTAGGTGCCAGGTGCCCCCTGCTGCTCGGTCAGCTCATCATGGCCAGAGACCATATCACGCCACCAGGCTTCTTTAATGTTGCGTTTCAGTTCAACGCCCAGTGGTCCGTAGTCCCAGAAGCCTTGAATGCCTCCGTAAATTTCACTGGATTGAAAGAGAAATCCTCTGCGTTTGCAGAGGGAAACAAGCTTGTCCATCTCCATGGCGAATTGGTCTTTCGTATTAAGAGGTCTTGTATTGGCTCGTGTCGCTTAACGACTTTTATATCTTCGCCCACAGCCGTATTTTCAGCTATGGGGGTAATTTGACTTTCTTGCACTACTTCGATTTGCATCCCAAGAGGTGAAAGAGCTATAAACATGTTTTGGATACAGGGTTAATGCCGGTTCAGGTTCAAAGTGTTCTTTGATTTGCCATGGAGTCGGGCCTTGATAACGGATGTGATTTATTTGTGTGCCTGCATCGTTCCACCTAGAAGGTAGCCACGCGGTAAATAGAAATAGAATTGAAAAGAGAAGATGCTTCGCCGTATTTTTTTTGCCATGGCACTAATGGTGCCTACGATTGTTTTTGCTCAACCCCCAGTCGTTCCTGGTCATGCTAGGTTTTATGCTGAAGCGGACCCTTCGGTGGAAGCTGGCTTGCTGTTGTTGGGGGAGTTGAATTGTATCTCCTGTCATAAGCCAGTTGAATCGCTTGTGTCGGCATTTTCTATAAAGAAAGCGCCGGTTTTAGATTCAGTGGGGTCACGTATTCGTAGTGGATTCATGATGTCGTTTCTGGATAATCCGAAAGTAGCCAAGCCGGGAACAACCATGCCGAATGTTTTGGCGGGAATGGAGTCTGGTAAGAAGCGTCGAATTGTTGAAGAGTTGACACACTTCCTCGCATCGACCGGTTCGATCAATGATTCAACCATCAGTCCGCAGGCAGTCAGTCGGGGGAGGTTACTGTTCAATACGGTTGGATGTTTGGCTTGTCATGATCCACAAGAAGGTGAAAGTGCAGCGATTAACGGAAGCATCAGATTTCCTGTATTGAGTGAAAAGTATACACTTGCCAGTCTCGCAAACTTCCTGAAAAACCCCCATCAGGTTCGCCCCTCTGGACGCATGCCGTCCTTGAATCTAAATGACAAGGAAGTTCTTGATGTCGCCTCGTACTTGCTGCGAGATTTGAAGCTGCCGGATAATCTGGCCTTTAAATATTACGAAGGTAACTGGGACAAACTGCCTGATTTCTCAAAACTTGCCCCTAAACTAGAAGGGACTACTTCAGGGTTTGGTGTTGAGATTGGAAATCGCAACGACAATTTTGGAATTGTGTTCACGGGAAAGGTGATTGTTCCTAAAACCGGAGAATACACGTTACACCTGGGAAGTGACGATGGATCTCGCTTGCTGATTGATGGTAGACAGGTCGTCATTGTGGATGGGATTCACGCTCACCAATTTAAAAATGCCAGAGCAATGCTGACTCAGGGTGAACATCAAATGGTGATTGAGTACTTCGATGGCAGTAACCATAACACGCTTGAAGTCCTGATCGAAGGTGAGGGGCTAGAGAAGCAGTCCATAGGGAATTTTCTATTCACTCCTAAGGCCGATGAGATTGCAGAGACAAACGACTTAGTTGAAATTGATGAAGTGAAAGCAAAGGCTGGTATGCAGCACTTTGTTTCGCTCGGATGTGCTGATTGTCATCAACTGAAGAAAGGTGACTCGATTCTGTCTTCAAACAGGCAGTATCAGAGATTGGAGAATTTGACCGGGAAGGATGGTTGCCTTTCCGGAGGTACCCAACAACCTCATTACGGATTGTCTGAGAAACAGCGTGCCGATATCACATTGGCAATTAAGTTTTTGGAGCGCGCTGAGTATAGGCCAGAGACGGGAGATACAATTCACCGCACATTTGTCACGATGAATTGTTATGCATGCCATGAACGAAAAAAGGTTGGTGGTGTTGTGGAAGCGCGACGGGATTTCTTTACCACTCCGGAAAAGGAAATGGGTGATGAAGCACGGATTCCACCGCCGTTGGGAGATACGGGAGCTAAGTTGCAACAGCCATGGTTAAAAGAGGTGTTGGTAAATGGTACGAAAGTACGGCCCTATATGATTACTCGGATGCCAAAATTTGGTAGTGAGCAGGTAGGGCATCTCCCGGAAATGTTTGAGAAGGTGGACGAGATCGATGATTTTGATCACGCCAAAGATGTTTTCTCCGATAAAAAACTGAAAGTTTCGGGGCGTCGCTTGGTTGGGTCGAAAGGCTATTCCTGTGTGAAATGCCACGTGTTTGGTAACCAAAAGGCATCCGGTGTTCAGGCATTGAGTATGACGACCATGACCAGACGTCTGAAGTACGAATGGTTCCACAACTACGTTATTAATCCAGTAGCAATGCGTCCGCTTACGCGCATGCCCACAGCCTGGCCAAATCGGCAAGTCCTGCTACCACAAGTATTAGACGGGACAGTCGACCAACAAATTTACTCCATCTGGAAGTATCTTGAAGATGGTGAGAAAGCCTCCGCTCCACAGGGCGTAGGTCAAAACTCGATCGAACTCTATGTGTTTGATGAAACGTTGATATACCGGAACTTCATTCAGGGAGCTGGGCCTCGAGCGATTGGCGCGGGTTATCCTGAAGGAGCAAACCTGGCATTTGATGCAAATCAAATGGGGATTGCACTGATTTGGCACGGTTCCTTTATGGATGCCGGACGCCACTGGACAGGACGTGGTCAGGGATTCCAGCCTCCATTGGGTGACAATGTTTTATCGCTGGGGCAGTCCCCTACACTGGCCAGACTTGAATCACGTGATTCGACCTGGCCGTCCGGCGACGTCAAAAAACAGGGGTACCAATTCCTTGGCTATCAGCTGGGTGACAAACGTAAGCCCACATTCTTTTATAAATTGGACAGTGTTTTGGTTAAGGATTATCCGAATCCTGAGGGGGACGGCGGGGAATTTCCTGCTCTGAACCGAACACTAAAACTGTCTTCAGATAGAGAAGAGTCAGATCTTTTCATGAGGCCTTTAGTTGCCGGTGACGCATTGGAAATTGACGACGACGGAGTTGTGACGGTTGATGGTGAATGGAAACTGCTTGTTGACGGTGACGTTGGCGAAGTATTCGTTCGAGGTAAGGAACTTATTGTTCCGGTTGAACTAAAGAACCTGAACGGAGAGTTCTCGGGTACCGTCAAACTACGTTACGAATGGTAACGCAGTAAATCGCCCTCAGGAATAAACCAGCGATTATTCGTTTGTTAGTGAAAGAAAAGAAAATGAGAAGCATGCGTGTCTTTAGTTTGATGTCGATGTTTTGGGCGACGTGCATAATGCTGCAGGCGCAGGAAGAAAAGCCACTGCCAACGGAAAGTGATTATTACCCGTTGCTTCAACTGCCAATTCCTGAAGGAGTCGTTTTAGAAGCAAGTGCAATCGAGATGATGCCCAACAATAAACTGGCTGTCGCCTCTCGTCGGGGTGATATTTATGTAGTCAACAAACCTTTGGCCGAAACTCGTGAGGAAATCGGATTTTCGCTGTATGCCTCGGGACTTCATGAAATCCTTGGGCTGTCTTTTCATGATGGCGGTTTATTTACAACGCAGCGTTGTGAAGTGACAAAGATTGTTGATCTCGATGACGACGACACTGGGGATTTGTTTCAAACGGTTTCTGATGGTTGGGAAATTAATGGAGATTATCACGAGTATGCGTTTGGCAGCAAAGTGGACAGCGAAGGTAATACCTGGGTGGTGTTGTGTTTGACGGGGTCGTTCAGTAGTAATGTTCCTTATCGTGGTTGGTGCTTACGAATCAATCAAAGTGGTGAGGTCATTCCGACGTGCTCAGGTATCCGGTCCCCTGGCGGTATTGGCTCGAATCATCTCGGAGAAATGTTCTATACAGACAATCAGGGGCCTTGGAATGGAACTTGCGGTTTGAAATGGCTCAGGAAAGGAGCGTTTATGGGGCACCCCGGCGGCAACCGTTGGTTCGAGTTAACGGAAGGTAAAGTGGATAAGCCAGCAGAGCCTGCTAGTGGTAGTCGGATAATGACTGAATATGACAAGGACCAAACGATTGAACCAACCGCCGTATTTTTTCCATATAACAAGATGGGGAAATCAGCGAGTGGTATCGTTTGTGATACGACTCGTGGTAAGTTCGGCGTTTTTGAAAATCAATTATTTGTAGGTGATCAATCGGCCAGTACGGTGATGCGTGTTTTTCTGGAGAAGATTGACGGGCATTATCAGGGTGTGTGTTTTCCTTTCCGTGAAGGCTTTGGTTCAGGTTCACTTTCTTTGGAGTTGGATTCATCCGGCGCCATGTTTGTCGGGGGCACAAACCGTGGGTGGGGCTCACGTGGTAATAAACCGTTTGCCCTCGAACGTATTCACTGGAATGGGAAAGTGCCTTTTGAGATTCACGAAATGCGAGCAAAGCCGGATGGCTTCGAACTTACCTTTACACATTCGGTGGATGCTGAGACGGCTGGGAATGTGGATTCCTATCAGATGACGACGTACACATACATCTATCAGTCGAGTTACGGGTCTCCTGAAGTGGATCATACGGAACCGGTTGTTAAAGAAGCGATAGTAGCGGAAGACGGTAAGAGTGTGCGTTTGGTTGTAGAGGGCCTGCAGCGAGGGCACGTCCACGAACTACATGCAGACGGAATTCGTAATGAGAATGCGTTGCCTCTGTTGCATTCAGAAGCATACTACACGCTGAACTTTATTCCAGAGAGGTGAAATACTTTGGTCTTAAACTCGAAGTTAAATAAAAAGGGCAGCATGGGATTAACATGCTGCCCTTTTTATTTCGAGTTAGGCCGCAGGGACTTGAACCCCAACTAACAGAACCAGAATCTGTTGTGCTACCAATTACACCACGGCCCAATTGCTTAACGCTCTTTATTAGTTTATTCGCATAGCGAAGCGGGTCAAGCTCACTTGTTACGCCCTACTCTCAATAAATAACGTCTTTCCCAGACATCAAAGCAGGTAGGCTTGATGTAGGATAAATGTCATGTGACGTATTCGTCCTTGTCGCCTATAATAGACTGCTCAGGTGATGTTGACGGCAGAGAAGAACTTTGAAAATTGACAGTAGAATATAAGTATGGCCTATCTCAAAGCAAAGAACGGTCCCCTCGCAGGGCAGCGGATTGACTTATCGGATGATGAGATGATCCTAGGGCGTTCGCCCGATTGTAGTATTCAGGTAGAAGACTATGCGGTGAGTCGTAAGCATGCCAGAGTCCTTCGGGGGGAGGATGGTTTTCAGATCGAAGATCTGAAGAGTCGTAATAAGACTTACTTGAATGATATCGTACTCACGGAAGGCGTTCATCAGTTGCGAAACGGTGACAAAGTGGCCATTTGTGATGTTATCTTTAACTTCTATGATGATCTGCCTGGGGGGCTTAGTGATAGTCTGGATGGTTCCCGCCTGAGTGTGCTATTTGAAGGCAAAGACGTTGGTCATTCGACCATCATGAGTAAACTGGAAGTGGGAAGTGGTCGAGGTGGAGTACAACTTTCGGCCAGCCCGGAAATGAAACTCTCTGCTCTCTTAGAAATCACCAAGGCATTAGGCAATGCTTTGAGTCTGGATGATGTTTTACCGAGTGTTCTTGACGCTTTGTTTAAAGTGTTTATGCAGGCTGACCGGGCGTTTATTGCTTTGGTGGAAGAAGATGGCACGCTAGTGCCTCGCTGGTCCAAAGCCCGGAGAGACGATTGTGAAGACACGATTCGAATCAGTCGAACGATTGTTAATCATGTTTTGGATTTGCGACAGGCTGTTTTGTCCGCGGACGCGGCTTCAGATCAGCAATTCGATGCTAGTCAGAGTATTGCGGACTTTCAAATTCGTTCCATGATGTGTGCACCACTATTTGACTTTGCGGGTGAGCCGATTGGTGTGCTCCAGGTGGATACTCTAGAACGGAATAAACAATTCAATGATGAAGATCTTGAGGTGCTTGTAAGCGTAGCCACACAGTCCGGCATCGCGATTGATAATGCGAAGCTTCATGATGAATCGCTGGCTCAGGCAGCGATCAAGAAAGACCTCGAATTAGCCGCAAAAGTTCAGGCTGGATTCCTGCCTCACGAGCGCCCTCATTTGTCTGGCTACGAGTTTTATGACTATTACAAAGCGGCTAACTTCATCGGTGGTGACTATTACGATTACCTGGAGATGAATAATGGTAATCTGGCGATTATCGTGGCCGATGTTGTAGGGCACGGAGTTGCTGCCGCGATGCTGATGGCCAAGCTCTCAGCTGAAACTCGTTTTTGTCTTGCAGGGACGGAAGACGTGGCACAGGCGGTCATTAATCTGAACAATCGTATGACGGGGATGGCGTTGGATCGATTTGTCACTTTCCTCCTGGTTGTGATAGATCCCAGGTCTGATGAACTATTCGTTGTTAATGCGGGGCATATGGCTCCGTATCATCGTAAAGCGGATGGGAGTGTCGATCTGGTTGGCGAGGAATTTGCCGATTTACCGATCGGTATTATGGAAGACATTGAATACCAGGCATTCGCTTTCCAGTTGCGAGAAGGTGAATCATTGACGATGTATACAGATGGATTGAATGAAGCCGAGAACGGTTCGGAAGAACTGTTCGGTATGGAGGCCATTCAGGAGATTATTGAGCAATATGATGATGCTGCTGATGTGCGGGGGGAACGAATCCTCAATGCGGTGCTCGCGCATTCAGAGGGACAGGTTCAGGGAGACGATATGTGTTTGGTGGCGATAAATCGCACAACTAATCCCTGATTGGCTTCAGGCCGCTTTTGCTGATATTCGGCCTTTGGTATACTCGGCTCCATCCAAAACAATAATGTGTCGAAAGGAAATGACATAATGAGCCAGCCGGTTTTAGAAACCAATATTCCCGGGCTCGATTCTAAACGAGGAAAAGTTCGGGATATCTATGATCTTGGTGACCGCTTTTTAATGATCAGCACGGACCGTATCAGTGCTTTCGACTGGATCCTCCCTTCTGCTATCCCTGATAAAGGACGAGTTCTCACAAAGATCAGTGAGTTCTGGTTTGATAAACTGGACATTCCCAATCACTTGCTGACCATGGATGTTGCAAAGGTTGACCTGCCAGAAGGAACGGACACAGATTCTTTGCATGGTCGTAGTATGGTGGTGAAAAAATGTGAGGTGGTCCCTATCGAGTGCGTTGTGCGCGGGTATCTTGTTGGTTCTGGCTGGAAGGAATATCAGGCCGAAGGAACGGTATGTGGAATTGAACTGCCAGACGGTATGCAAATGGCTTCGCAGCTGGCGGCCCCTATCTTTACTCCGGCTACAAAAGAAGACTCAGGGCATGACGTTAATATTTCATTTCAACGCATGGTGGATATCGTCGGAGAGGATACGGCCCGAGAACTTCGCGATCGTAGTATTGAGATTTATCGTCGAGGTGCAGAGTACGCTCGGACTCGAGGGATCATTATTGCTGATACTAAGTTTGAATGGGGGTGGTATCAGGGCGAACTCATTCTGATTGATGAAGTGCTCACCCCGGACAGTTCTCGATTTTGGCCGACCGAAACTTATCAGGTGGGTGAGTCTCCCAGATCCTACGATAAGCAGTTTGTACGCGATTGGTTAGAAACGACTGACTGGGATAAGAATAGTAAGCCTCCGGAGCTTCCTGAGGACATTGTTTCTAATACACGAGCTAAATACATCGAGGCATACGAAGTTCTGACTGATCAGAGCTTCGAGTGGAAGTAAGTAAACTTCATCTCGCAAGGTCTGGTCGCTTGCCGAAGAAAAGAGGGGCTTCATCTTGTCAATTGAGCATTCTGTAATCATGCTAGAGACTTGATTTACACCCCCTATTTTACCCCGTTTCTCTAGCTCGGAATCATATCTATGTGTCTGTCTGTACGTTGCCTCTCGGTCGCTTTACTGATCTCTTGGAGTTTCCCTGCTTTGGCTCAGGAGAGAGTCGCTTTTACTTCGGTTGACGAAGCTGGTGCTGATTACTTGGTTCAAGGTGAGTATCGCGGAGCCGTTCGACTTGCTGGTGTACTTCGTTCGTCCAGTGGACTACAGGTTGTTTCCAGAGGGGGAGGTAAATTTGTGGCCTACTTGATTCCTGGCGGTCTAGCTGGTCAGGGGGGGGTATTGAATGATCGAATTTCGTTGGAAGGACAAACCAATGAGGTGGGTGTTACGGTTTTGAGTAACGAAAACTTTGAGGTGATGATTGAAAATGGTATTGCAAGCGTACTAAATAAGGATAGTCGCCGGATCGGTAAGCTTCGGCATGTCGTACGCCAGAGTGTTACGATGGGTATGCCTGCTCCGCAGGAATCCGTTGTATTATTCGACGGTGAGAATACGGATAACCTGCTTGATGCCAAAGTGACGGATGATGGGTTACTAATGGAAGGTGTATTAACAAAAGAGATTGTTAAGGACTTTCGATTGCATTTGGAATTTAAAACGCCCTATATGCCTAACTCATTGGGACAGGCCCGAGGAAACAGTGGGGTCTATATTCAGCGGCGGTATGAAGTTCAGGTGCTCGATAGCTTCGGCCTGGAAGGAGTTCACAACGAATGTGGTGGGCTATATCGACAGAAGCCACCAGCGGTAAACATGGCTTTTCCTCCCTTGGTGTGGCAAACCTACGATATTCATTTCCGAGCGGCCCGTTTTAATGAGACTGGTGAGAAAACGGAAAATGCTCGGATTACGGTATATCACAATGGTGTTGTGATTCATAAAGGGCATGAACTGACTGGTAAAACAGGTGCTGGCCAGCCTGAAGCTCCGACGGCCATGCCTATTTTGCTACAAAACCATAGTGATCCGGTTCGCTACCGTAACATTTGGTTAGTCCATCTAGATGAGTCAGAAGCGGTGGATGCTCCGAAGTCCCGAAAACGTTCGGGCGGAAGGTAAAGCCTGGGGGATGTCCTTGAGCTAGCGAATCCAGAGGTAGTGCACATTCACGTATGCTCGCGGATGTTTCATTGCAGCATTGTTTTCCCGATGCTAAACTCGTTGGTTTCATGGAATAGTTTCCGTTAATCTATTCTCGATACGTACAGTAGGTAATATTGCAGTAGGTAATGTTGATAGTCGTAAGCTAGTTAAGGCTTTAGCCCTTTCGGAATTTTTGCTGTACCGATACTCCTCATGTTTTGAAATGCCTCGATGGGTCGGATTTGTTTTCAGACATCTCGAATTCAGTTCCTTGACGAACCGTTGCTGCGCAGTTGTTATATGACAGGGCTCGAAGGTATCGCCTGGGAACGTGAGATTACCTTTGCCGGAACTCGCCTGATGATTGATCGTCAGACTCACGAGTCCGGACATTTCTTTTTTCCCTGGCACTCAGAAAACGGTCTCGAGTTCATGTTGGGAACAACGAGTCTGCGAGAGAGCAAGGATGATTATCATCTGGAAGTGGAGTTGGCGCGGGGAACTCTCCATCGCCTGCGCAGCTATCTGGCAGAACGTAGTAACCAGTACAAATTGTCACAGCCCTATGCTGAAAAGTTGACGGCGGCTCATGAGCATCTGATCGATGCTGTTCTTCAATGGCGTTCAGATCCCCAACAGGCTGGTGACTTAGCAGCAACTGCCATCGAACTGTGTTTGTACGTGATCAATCATCTGTCTGTGGAAGATGCCGGGCATTTGATGGAGGCCCGACATCAGGCTGGTATGACCAATCCGATGTTTGGGGTTAAGCTTGGACAACTTCCAGACACCGAGTCTGATCGTGATACCTTGGCTGGGGCATTTGATTCCGTCATGCTTCCCTTTAACTGGAAGGATCTGTCGCCAGATGAAGGAAAATTTCAGTTCTTTGATGTGGACCGGATGCTCGAGTGGTCTCATCGTCATGGCAAGAAGGTGTTTGCGGGGCCACTGATCCAATTGACAGAAGCTAGTTTGCCGCAGTGGCTGTACATCTGGCAAAATGATTTTGCGACGGTGCAAAATCATGTCATGCAGTACATCGAAGAAGTGGTTCGTCGGTACAAAGGGCGAGTTCATGCCTGGCATACGAGTTGTGGATTGAATTCATCCAATACCCTTGGGTTTTCCGAAGAACAGACGGTTCGGCTTTCGGTCGATATTGTCGAGACGATTCGTCGGCTCGATAATTCCACGCCGGTGATTGTCAGTTTTGATTTGCCCTGGGGCGATTATGCAGCGAACCGGCAAACTGATTTGTCACCACTTCAGTTTGCCGATGCTCTGGTTCGAGCCGAATTGGGGATCAATGGGATTGGAATTGATTTAAGTTTTGGTAGCTCGGCAAAAGAATGTACTCCCCGGGATTTTCTGGAACTAAGTCGTATGTTGCAGCAATGGAGTTCGTTGCGACTGCCATTGGTTGTGGGAGTCTCATTACCGACGGATGCGGAGGAAACTGAGGGGGAACTACCGGCTGAAGGCTGCTGGGACACGGCTAGTTCATTGAACCTTTTGCAGGTCCTCCGCAGCAAGCCATCGGTTCAGGCTTTGTTCTGGAATCAACTAACTGATGGGACTGCTCAACGCCCGGGGGGTGTGCTGACGTTTGACGGTCGTCCCAAAAAGATGCTGTATCAATTACAGACACTGGCCGGAAAAACGAATATGCCGTAATGTTTCTTGTGTTTTTGTTGATTCACAAGTTGCAGGAATAGCCCGGTTTTCGTTATCTTTCTTGCGTGAGGAATTAACAGAAACGGATTTGATGAGTCATGGCAGTTACTTCAAATAACCCGGTAAAGTCGCGACAGCTTAGTTGCGGGCAAGGCCAGCCTTTGTTGCTGATTGCAGGTCCCTGTGTACTGGAAGATGAAGCGTCGGCGTTGGCGATTGCCGGTAGTCTGATTAAGCAGACTGCTGAGCTGCCTGTGCAGTTGGTGTTTAAAGCGTCGTTTGATAAAGCGAACAGGACGAGTGTTCATTCGTACCGCGGACCCGGCTTAGAAAAGGGGCTCGCTATACTGCAGAGTGTTCGAGACAAACTGGATATTCCTGTTACAACCGATATTCATGAAGTGTCACAGGCAGCTCCAACGGCTGAAGTTTGTTCTATACTCCAGATTCCGGCATTTCTTGCTCGCCAGACCGACCTGCTTTTAGCTGCAGCTGCGACAGGGAGTATCGTGAATGTGAAGAAAGGACAGTTTATGGCCCCTCAGGATATGCGTCATGTGGTGAACAAACTTCTGCAAGGAGGTTGTCCGGACATCATGCTGTGTGAGCGAGGTACGTTCTTTGGATATGGTCAGCTGGTCAATGATATGAAGAGTCTTCCTCTAATGCAGGCATTGGGTACTCCGGTGATTTTTGATGCGACACATAGTGTTCAACAGCCTGGTGGTCAGGGAGATACAACGGGTGGAAATCGGGAAATGGTTGAACCACTTGCAAGAGCTGCCGTAGCAATGGGAGTGGATGGGGTTTTTATGGAAACCCATCCCGCTCCAGACGAATCCCCGTCGGATGGTCCGAATATGCTGCCTTTAGCGGAGATAAATCGGGTGGTCAGCGGATTAGTTACTATTCGTCAAACAGTTCAGCAGTTGAATTAGACGATAATCTCGTTGTGTACTGTTTGCAAATAACCATTCAGATCAGAGTTCGATGAACACAAATCATCTTCTATTACTGCTTTTGGCGTCCCTATCACTATCGGGCTGTCGTGATCGCAGCCAGGTAAACGTGTCCGAGATTCGTCCACGCGAGACCGAATCGGATAACTTGCAAACTGCGTTAGCGATCGTCGATGGACTTGATAATGCTGATCTTAGTCAGGCGACTTCGGCATGTATCTACAACTTCAATCAGTGGATTGAAAAACATGATGATGATTCGCAGTGGGTGACCCCGTCTCTTTTGAATGCCCTCCCTATTCACCTGGCAGGAACGGGGTTGGTTAACAATGTGGGCGCAAAACGCTTCTTTCCACCGGATGTGAATTACCTGCAGGAAATGGGCTGGATCAGCCAAATTGCTCGTTGGATTCAAGCTAATGAAGTGGATCATCGAAAGATCTGGGATGATCGCATTCCCGCATCAGTTAAAAGTGAAGATCGGGCAAAACTACAAAAAGTCTTGCGTATGTTTGACTGGACGGTTCGCAATGTACAGTTGGAGCCACTGTTGGAGTATCCGGAAGTGCCTGAAGGCGAAACTCGGACCGCACCTGAGTTGGGCCTGCCGGGGCCGGGTTATTCAATGGCCGTTCGGGATAATCTTGTCTTCGGAAAAGGTGACTGGTGGCAACGGGCTCGAGTTCTGGCATTGTTGGCTCGACAGGTAGATGTATCTGTCATCTTGCTGGGGCTACCAGCGGATTTTGGGGAGGCAAAGCAACCATGGCTTACCGCATGTCTGATTGGTGATCAACTGTACTTACTTGATGTCAAGGATGGTTTGCCGGTATTGACCGAGGACGGATCAACGCTTGCAACACTCCACGGATTACGACAGAACCAGAAATATGCGGTAACGTTGTTGCCAGCCTCGGTCGAAGCATCTGGGGAGGAAATGCTTAGTGGCCTCGTTGGATTAATCGAAGCCGATGTGATGTCTGTTTCTCACCGCATGGCGATTCTGGAAAAATATCTAACCGGTGATCGACAAATGAAATTGACAACAAGGCCCAATACTCTTTCCCGGGAACTGCGCACAAAGCATGCCATTGAAAAATCGGAAATATGGGTTCCGACCTATGAATACTATGCGTTCGCCACGGCTCTTAATACAAGAATTTCGGAAGGGGACGCTGGCGTGATTGCCTTTCTCAAGGAGAAGCAGGATTACCAAATTCTGGAAGACATGTATCAACTGAAGGAAGGACGTTTTAAGTTTTTCCGAGGACTGTTCGATGACTTTGAAATTGAAGTCGGACAGGAAACGCAACGCGGTTCCAAAACCCTATTGATGTCTTCGCGTTTGCCTCAGGACAAGATCGTTACGCTGACAACGGATCGACAGGTACAGGAAGAGTTGGGGTATGTTCGTCCAGATGAAATGTCATTAACAGCATGGCAGGAAAACTTGCGTCGTACGAAGTTGGTATTTGTAAAAACAAAAGATATGGCGAGTTATATGATCGGGATGATTCATATGGAACAAGGTAACTACTTGGACGCAATTGATTGGCTAGAACGTCGGACATTACAAATCGGTGTCGGTGACGCACCTCCAGCCTCTCTTGACCCTAACCAAAATCCCATCGCTCAAAAGCCAAGCTTAGACCTGTTGTCTGGACTCGTTGGCCAGAATTCGACTCCTGAAGTGAATCGTCTGGAGAAATCTATTTATGACAGGTCCGCTCGTTATAATTTGGCTCGCTGTTATCTAGCTTTAGGCGATTACCAACGCGCCAAGGAACTACTTGAAGACGATGCTTTTGATGCCGCTCAAAAACGTGGGAATGCCAAATTGTTGCGAGTGCTAAAGTAAAGGGCGTTAGGCAGATAACCTCAATTCTTAGCTGGTCGGCACGATTAATCTCAGGCGTTGGGGTACGGTTTCGATTGTTATAGGAAGCGTTCCGCAAGGGTCGCCATCGATCTGAGTAGGTGTATCCGGCATCTCCTTAGATCTGACTTTCAGACTGCTCGCGTAACGAATGACACAGTCTTTACGTTTGTGATGCTGATTTGTCAGTAGCAGTAGGAAATAGCGTAGCATTTGAAATACTCCGCGTTTTTTGAACGCACAAATACCCAGTTTGCCATCCTGAGGCTTAATATCCGGAGTCATGGAGATTCCCAAAGCGTAACGATTGATATTCATGACAAATAGGACTCGAGCCTCCAGAACTTCGTTACCCCACTCTTCCGAAGTGACCAGCAGTTTGGGATAGTTGTATTTTTTGATCACTTTCCAGATGGGGGGGAGATAGGAAAGTTTGGTAATGTGACCAGTTCGGTCTGCAGCTAACTGATGGACGATCGCAGCATCCACTCCACAACCTACCATCAGGCAGAATAGTTTACTTTCCCCATTAGCTTCGGTGATCCTCCCGGCGTCAATTTGGGCGACACGCCCATTGGTCACCAGGTCTGCAACTTCTTCTGAAGTTTGCGGAAGTTGAAAGTATTTAGCGAGTATATTTTCGGTCCCTTGAGGAAAGACGCATAGATTGGCCTCGGGAGGCAGTTCATTGAGCATCAGTGTTTGAGTGCCATCTCCTCCTACGCCCACGACACACCGCAGGTTGTTTTCAGCAACGGCTAATTTTGCTTTCGATACGATGCTTGGCAGGTCGGTGTCGACTTCCGCCTCAAATCCTCGGGAATTGAGGATGTTGCGTAGCTCTGCCGCCAACTGCCCGCTTGGTCCACTGCCAGCCTTCGGGTTGAGTGAGATGATGACCTTTTTAGCTTGATTATTAAGTGGCTGAGTATTGTCCAGATTGGCAGTATTCATCAGTTTACACGATTACGGGTTGTAGCAGAATCATTCAGGCTATTTCGAACAGGTGCGGTTTATTTGAACAGCATGATGGTCTTCTTGGTTAGGTAAGCATTAAGCTGATACAGCGGTATTTAAATTATTTGCAGTGCATAAAGGGCCGTTTTCACCAGTAATTAGCTCAGTATACGGTTTGGAAGGTGGAATTCCTATAAATTCGCCCATCGTTAATGATGTTTGGCACACGAGATGCATTATGTCCAGTTGTTCACAACAATGTGAATACGGCTTGTGGGTCTAGAATTGGCCACGAGTTGTTTGAATCTCGGCGAGGTTTGGACGCATATTTGCTAACTTGAGTTTTGTTGCCCCTGACTTAGTTAGTTGACCAATGGGTTGTTGGTCGGCGTCCAAGCCTCGCTATTTTTTCAAATTGACATTCTGAGACCGTATTTACTTACTCATTTGATTCCAATCGTCAAAAGTTCTAGCTGTTGACGCATTAAGATTGGTAATTTACAGTGGTAGTTTCCCCCTCGTTATTTGGGGCTGATGTTGCCAGCGTAGCTTCAATCGGCAGAGCACCGCACTCGTAATGCGGGGGTTACGGGTTCAACTCCCGTCGCTGGCTTTTAAATAAACCGTGGCTTCTTACCATCAGGAGATACTCGATGGCAATGATTTCGGATTTCGATCTTAAGACACTTGTCTGCGATAACAGCAGTTTTGGTCCAGATGAGGTTCTGCAGATATCCAGTGCCATAAATGACGATTTTTCTCAGTTCGGAATCCTTCGGGATGCTGTCAATGAGTTAGAGATTAGTGAATCTTTGACTCCTGCCAGTGCAACGCGACTAGGGGTTTGTTATTACCTGTTGGGACGGTTCACGCGTGCTATTGAAACATTAGCCAATTCAGACCGTGGAGCTGTTTCTTATTTTTACACTGGTCGCAGTCACTTTGCATTGGGCGATTTCGCACAGGCGATTGATAACTATGCTATCGCTGAGAAATCAGGCTACAACAAAGGGCGTTGTACTCTGGCTCGTGTTGAGGCGTATCGAAATGCTGGTGATTTGGATGCCGCTCGCCAGGCTCTTGAATCGCTTGATGGGCCAATCATGCACGAAGCTGAATACGCTTATCAGTACGGTGAAACAGAATTGGCTTCCAAAGGCCCATCATCCATTGTCGTTGATTGGTTTAAGCGTGCCATGTTAGCAGATGATACACACCCTGGTGCTTTGTTCGGGATGGCCAAAGAGAATGACCGTCGCGGTAACGATGACAAAGCAATGGATCTGTATCGTCGTAGTGCAAAACACTTTCCATCTCATGTAGGTGCCCTGCTCAATCTTGGCTTGCTCTATGAAGATCATGGTCAATACGATCGTGCTCAGCAGTGTTACCGACGTGTGTTGGAAGTTTATCCAAATCATGCAAAAGCGGCACTCTATATGAAAGATGCTTGTGCATCTGATGACGAACTGTTTGATTTGGAAGCCGAGAAGGCTCAGGACCGTATGTCACAGGTTCTCAATATTCCTGTTTCCGATTTTGAATTGTCCGTTCGTTCACGAAACTGTCTGTCCCGTATGGGCGTGGACACAATTGGTGACCTGGCTCGTTCAACCGAACAGGAATTGCTAGGCAGTAAGAACTTTGGTGAGACATCGTTGATCGAAATTCGTGATATGTTGCACTCTAAAGGCTTGGCTCTTGGCCAACTTTCTCATGAAAGCAGGCCAGAGCGTGAAGTAGACCGTTCTTCATTGAGTCCTGAGGAAGCGGCTGTCTTTGATCGCCCGATCTCAGATCTCAACCTGTCGGTTCGAGCTCGTAAGTGTATGGTTCGTCTCCGCATGAATACGATTGGTGAGTTGTTGCGTAAGACTCCTGATGAATTGCTGGAAAGCAAGAACTTTGGTGTTACCAGCCTGAACGAAGTTCGGGAGAAACTGACGCTACTCGGACTGAAACTCCGCGGAGAATGATTCAACTTCCGACTTAGTCAGATTGAGTCGGTGAGTTCAGCATTGGTTGCCTCCATACCTCGCTTACCCTTGTGTATCCGATGACGCCGTCAGCTAACTTTCACTTTGAATTGCTCACCACCGATCCTGGTACGTCAGCGCGACGCTCGCGTTTGACTACGCCTCGCGGAGCGATCGAATTACCTACGTTCATGCCCGTTGGAACATTAGGAACCGTCAAAGGAATCACGATTGACCAGGTAGCATTAACCGGAGCAGAAATATTGCTCGGTAATACCTACCATCTGGCACTGCGGCCTGGGGAAGAGGTTGTTGCCGAACTTGGTGGCCTGCATCATATGATGGGCTGGGAAAAGCCTATTCTCACTGATAGCGGCGGCTTTCAGGTGTTCTCATTGGCTCAAATGACGAAGGTTACCGAAGAGGGGGCCGTATTCAAATCTCACATTGATGGTAGTCGTTTAGAATTAACTCCCGAACGATCGATCGCGATTCAGGAAACACTGGGGTCGGATATCGCGATGGTCTTTGACCACGTGGTGGCACTCCCCAATGAGCCAAGTGTGATTCGCGAAGCATGCGAGCGTTCGGTTCGTTGGGCCAGACGGTGTCAGGAAGCGGCAACTTTGCGAGAACAAATTCAGTTTGCAATTGTTCAGGGTGGTCTCGATGAAAACCTACGAGTTTGGTGTGCCGAGGCACTCGCAAAACTGAATTTCCCGGGGTATGCCATTGGTGGCTTGAGTGTTGGTGAACCGCCAGAGGAAATGTATCGAATACTGGACGTGACCTGCCCTGTTTTACCGGAAGATCGTCCTCGTTATCTGATGGGGGTCGGTAAGCCAATTGACTTGCTCGAAGGAATTCGTCGTGGTGTCGATATGTTCGATTGTGTGATGCCAACGCGAAATGGACGTAATGCGTTGGCCTTTACTGACCAAGGGCCTCTTCGCCTGCGTAATGCCGTTCATCGCAATGATCAACGTCCTGTTCAGGAAGGGTGCCCTTGTTTAGCGTGTAAACATAGCCGAGGTTACCTTCGACATTTGTTCGTTTCCGGTGAAATGTTGGGACCGATTTTGCTTAGTCATCATAATTTGACGTATTATCAAACGTTGATGCAGGAAAGTCGTCAGGCGATTGAACAGGGGCGATTTGAAGAATATTACTGTGGGAAAGTCGCCGGGTGGCAATGAAGTCGGAGCTACGAGGCCCCAAATCAGCCTAAATTGGTCCAACTAACACGCTAAAAGCTGTTTTTTTACCCCCCTTTATCTGATTTCCCCTGTTGTGGCTTGTCGCTTGTTTCAAGGCGTCTTAAGATAACAGATTAGCCCGCCCCCCATGTTCGAGGTAAGGCTGACCTGCGATTTTCGAGACGGAAAGCAAGATGATCATGTACCACAAAATTCAGATGATGGCGTTTGAATTCCAACACCTGTTGTTAGCTCAGGAAGCTGGCGGCGAGGAGGCCCCAGCTGCAGATGGTGGACCAGGTAGTGGTTTCTTGCTA
>Ga0209404_10000560_pt1 | contig 28820 bp, 30 predicted proteins | sample TroAtlMetagenome_2_FD_187447 | JGI IMG/M metagenome (GOLD analysis project Ga0209404, IMG submission 187447) | Marine eukaryotic phytoplankton communities from Atlantic Ocean - Tropical Atlantic ANT8 Metagenome (SPAdes) (version 2) | ecosystem: Environmental > Aquatic > Marine > Oceanic...
CATTGGTATAATGGAAATGAATTTGATATGTCTATTATACATGAAGCAATAGAAGTAATACCAGATAGAACAAAAATAGTTATTCGTAGCACAGTTGGCCCAAACAACTTAGAAGACACTTGGATACATTGGCCCGAATTCTTGCGAGAAAAGAATTGGGAAGAAGACTCAGATGATAAGTCAATTCCTTTTATCGTTGGTGCTGATGGAGACACGCAATCAGAGATGGAATCTTGGTTTACAAATAGAAATACTATATTTGTTTCCCCCAAAACAGCTGCGATGTATAAGTTGTCTAGAAACGCGATGTTAGCTGCTAAGGTAACTATGGCAAACTATATTCATACTGCATGTGTAGAACAAAATGTAGAATATAACAATGTATCGAAGTTATTGAAGACATACGCAAACCTTGGAACCTCTCATTGGGATGTGCCAGGCCCAGATGGAGAATATGGTTTCGGTGGTTCTTGTTTTCCAAAAGACACTACACACTTTGCGTCAATGTTAGGTAATCAGAGTAATATCTTTACTCATGTTTTGAGGTGCAATGAACGAGGTCGCTAAATACCTAGATGACATTACAAGAAGAAACAACGAAATCGGTAAAGGGTTCTGTGTTCTAAAGTGGTGGCATTTAGAAATGCACTTAGGCACAGGTAACTACCATTCCTGTTTTCATTGCCCACAGCAAAACCTTAAACTTGATGAAGATATGCATAATACTCTTCATAAGATACAACAAAGAAAGACCATGTTGGAAGGTGGTAGACCAGATGAATGTTCTTATTGTTGGAAGGCTGAAGATGCTGGTGCGGTAAGTCCCAGAACAACTCTCACTCCAATATACACTCAGATGGAAGAGGATATTATTGAGACTACTGCTAACTTAAAGTGGGATGAGTATGTGTATCCGAAATACTTGGAGATGAGTTTTTCAAATACATGTCAAATGAAATGTTCTTATTGTGCTCCCTCTCTAAGTTCTACTTTGTTACAGGAAATAAAAAAAGAAGGTGCATACCCTCTTGTAGACCCAGAGAATAGAGGTCAATATGAATTGAATGGAACAGAGGAACTTTATAAGGATGATGATAACCCCCTGTTAGATAAGTTTTGGGATTGGTTTAGTGAGGCAAGAAAACATCTTAATACTTTAAGAATAACTGGTGGAGAACCCCTGTTACATAAAAGTACATTTGATATGATGGATAGATTGCGTGGAGAGTCTATTAACTTCCATGTAAACAGTAATCTATCAGTTTCTAATAGAAGGGTTACAGAAGCATGTAACTTATTACCAGCGAAGTCTAAGATATATGCTAGTGTAGATACATTCGGAAAACAGGCGGAGTGGATTAGACACGGACTTAACTGGGACTTGTTTGACCAGAATGTTCTTACTGTTATCAACCATAAAATTCCTTTGAGTTTTATGACTACATTTTGTTTATTAAGTATTCCAAGATTCAAGGACTTCTTATACTATGTTGTACAACTAAAAGATATAGGGGATGTATTGATTGATACACCATTTATGACAAACCCGCCTCATCTATCATGTCTTATAATGGATGATGATATGAGAGAAACATTAGAAGACAGTTATCAGTTTATGTCATATAACAAAGAGTTTAATCACGCGGAAGTTGTGAAATTTGAGAGACTACTTAAATGGGTAGACGCAAATAGGTTTACTGGAGAACGCCTAAATAGTCATAGAAAGGATTTTAAAATATTTGTCGATGAACACGATAGACGGAGAAACACTAACTGGCACGAATCGTTTCCAGAGTTGACATATTTTTATGAGTTATGTGATGGCTGAAAACAAACCCAATGAGTTTTGGATTGAACAATTAAAACAAAAAAGAAAAAAGATTAATGAGATTAGTCCTTCTTTTTGTTCTGCTAAGTGGTTGCAGACTACTCTGTATTTGCAGAATGGTTATAATCACTCTTGTCACCATCCCTCGCCTCATAAAATACCAGTAGAAGAAGTATTAGAGAATCCAGCAGCTCTTCATAATAGTAAGTATAAGAAACAACAGAGAATAAAGATGCTCAATGGGGAAAGACCCAAAGAGTGTGATTACTGTTGGAGAATAGAAGACCAAGGTAAAGACCATTTTTCTGACCGCCATTATAAGACCGCTGATTGGTGGTCATGGGATAAGGTTGATATTATTGCAACTGATAACCCTACAAAAGATGTCTATCCAACATATCTAGAAGTATCCTTTTCAAACGCATGTAATTTCGCGTGTGCGTATTGTTCTCCAGAGATTAGTTCTAAGTGGATGAAGGACATAGAAAAGAATGGCGACTATCCTGTACAGTTTGGTTCTGGTAATTTAGACTATTTAAGAGAAGTAGAAAAGTTCCCTTATAAACACTCTGACCCAAACCCATATGTTGATGCATTTTGGAAATGGTTTCCAGAGGCACTCCCTCACTTGAAAGTATTCCGAATGACAGGCGGTGAACCTACCATGAGTAAGGATGTATGGAAAACTTTGGATTACATATACGAAAATGCAAACCCAGAGTTGTCTATTGCAATTAATAGTAATTTGGGTACACCCCCAGACCTAATACAAAAACTTGTTGATAAAGTAAATAAATTAAAAGATAAAGTCAAACAAATTGAGATATATACTAGTGCAGAAGCAATAGGAGAACAAGCAGAATATATTAGAGATGGCATGGATTACGATTATTGGCGTGCCAATGTAGAAAAGGTATTATCAGAAACAGACGCGAATGTAGCAATAATGACTACATTGAATATATTGAGTATGACTACTTTTGACCAGTTTATTGATGATATAATGCAGTTAAGGATAAAGTATAATAAAGATTTAGCAAATAATAGAATACCGTTAAGTATAAACTATTTGAGATTCCCGCCTCACCTACAATGTACCTTGTTAGATAGGACTACAAGAATATCCTATGCACAGGATTACGAATTGACCGCTAAGGTTTGGTTGAAATATAATTCACCAGATATGTTCGCAAGAATTTATTTGGAAGAGTATGACCAGATACAGAGGTTCTGTGAATACCTTAGGCAAGAACACAAAGGTGCTGAAAAATATAGAGCAGACTTTGTAAATTATATAAAAGCCTACGATATCAGAAGAGAGAAAAACTTTAGCAAAACTTTTCCAGAATATGCACATTTATTGGAGTGGTGGGATGACTAAAAAATACATTCATGTAAACATGCACAAGATTCGTGCTAATAAAAAACATGGAACAAACGAACCTGTTCTTACAGTAAAAGAGGGAAGAAAAAATACTTATGGACATAGTGTAAAGATACATGGCCCGAGTGAAGTAATATATGGTGGGAATGATAAACCATTGTTACCATGTGGGGCGAGAGTTGTTATAATGACAGAAGCGGAGATTGAAATTGAATAAAGAGTATGATTTGATAAAATATCGTAAAGATATTCTTGATACCAAGTCAACAAGTTTTTGTGGTGCGAAGTGGTATAATGCTACTACATGGTTAGGTAGTGGTACTACTGCTTCTTGTCATCACCCCCCAGCACATAAAATTCCATTACACGAGATTTCAGCTGACCCATCCGCAATTCATAACACGCAACACAAGAAGGCAATGCGTAAGATGATGCAACGCGGAGAGAGACCGCGTGAGTGTGAGTATTGTTGGAAAGTTGAAGACATGGGAACTGATGCTGTTAGTGATAGAGTATATAAGTCAATCATATACACCAACTCAGATTTAAAGAAGGCTCACGAAGCAGACCACAATGATAATACATTATTAAAAACATTTGAGATTGCATTTGACCGAACATGTAACCTTGCGTGTTCTTATTGTAACTCTAGTTTCTCTACTACATGGGCGAAGGATATAAAGAAACATGGCCCTTATCAAAACATGGTATCAGATGGTGCAGCTGCCTTTCAACATGACGGTGCGTGGGCAGACCCATATGGTAAGAAAGAAGAGAACCCATATGTAACAGCGTTCTGGGATTGGTGGGAAGATGGACTATCAGAGAGTCTTGAAGAATTGAGGGTTACAGGTGGCGAACCGTTAATGTCTGACCAAGTATGGAAGTTGTTTGATTGGTTTGAAAACAATCCATCTGATATGCGATTCGCAGTAAACTCTAATCTTATTGCGAAGAAAAGTATTGTTGATAGATTGATAGAGAAGTCACAGGGTGTTAAGAAGTTTCACCTTTACACTAGTTGTGAAGCAACAGGAAAACAAGCTGAGTATATAAGGGACGGACTTGACTATGAACTCTGGACTAACAATATAACGAGATTTATTAAAGAAGGTAATTATGAAGGCATTAATATAATGATGACCATTAACAGTTTGTGTTTGTTTAGTATAACAGACTTCTTAGATGATGTATTCAAACTGAAAGAATTGACAAAAAGTAAAACGCCTGTGTTTAGTGTCAACCTATTGAGATTCCCTAGTTTCCAAAGTCCACTCTCACTACCAGACCATATCAAAGATTACCTTAGAGAGAATCTATCTAACTGGTATGAAGAAAACAAAGACAGACCATACTGGCATGATTTTGAAAAGGCAAGTGTTGAGAGGTTGATAGACTATCTTGTAATCGTTGATGCTCCACATAGAAGGACTAGTGACAAGATGACTTTGTGGAGAGATTTTAAAACCTTCTATGGACAGTATGATAAAAGAAGAGATAAAAGTATTTCTGTTTTTCCAGAAATCCTTACTGATTGGATAGACACTCTTCCAGACACAGAAACTAAACCAATTACAGTTATGCCTAGTGGTGATAGTACGGAACAATACGCGGATGACCCAGATTTGAAAAAAATCGCAGAAGAGGAAGGATGGGTATTGAAACCAGATAATAAGAATATAGACGAAGCCTTAGGCGACTATGATAAATGAGGAAAAAAAATGCTATTTAAAAAAATAAAATTTGACTATGATTTAAACACCTTTTTGAGTGGGGATTTTACTCAACACTATGGAAGTTGTATTTCATATCAAAAAAGAGAACAAACGGATATCCATAAATCGGTTGGTAATGGATTCCCAGAAAGTTATCATGAAGATAATACTAGAATACAACAAATATGGTGGGAACCATCTGATATTGATTATGAAGCAATAGGGGAACAGTTAGACATTGATGTAAAGACAATTAGTGCCATTTTACAACCGCCTGGCAATACTGTTACTTTGCACCGAGACACATTTTTTAAATTCAAGACTCTTTATCCCGATGATGATAGGTTGAAGGTTAGAGCAAACATATTTTTAGAGGATTGGAAAGTAGGTCACTTCCTACAATATGAGGATGGTAATGGTGAGTGGATAAATTGCACTCATTGGAAAGCTGGAGAGGGATTGTTATGGGACAGCACTCCGCGTCACCTTAGTTGTAATGCTGGACTACATGACAAATATACTCTACAGGTAAGTGGATTTTGGAATGGGAAAAATAACTGGTAATAGACCTTATCTTTGTACTGCACCGTGGACTCATACTTATGTATCACCACAAGGCGAAAGAAGATTGTGTTGTGCTAGCAGAGAAGAGGCATCTTTCCAAAAACAGTATTTAGATAGTGGAACGGCAAAAGGAAAGTTTGAACCACAGTCTTTAGAGGAACATTGGAATAGTGATTATATGAAAGATATCCGTAAAAGGATGTTAGCAGGAGAAAAATTAAAACAATGCCAAGTATGTAATGACCAAGTTTTAAACCTACACACATATCGTCAATATTTTACCGAAACATTGTTCCCCCACAAAGTAGAAGACATTATAGCAACTACGCGAGAAGATGGACATTATGATAAGATGCCAGTCTCGTATGATTATCGTATTTCAAATCTATGTAACTTTAAATGTCGGATGTGTGGGGAACAATTATCTTCCAGTTGGGAAGCAGAAAAGAAAAAGAACAATCTTATAGATGTTGTACAAGACCCTTGGATGGAACCAACCACCAGAAAGAAAATATCGAATTTTCAAGAAGAGGTGTTAGAAGAAGAACTACAAAAGGCAGTCGATGATAAAACTATAGAGGAAATATATTGGGTTGGTGGTGAACCATTGATGTGGGAAAGACATTGGACTATCATGCAACAATTGGTAGATAATGGCCACGCGAAAAATGTTACTATCCGTTATAATACAAATTTAAGTAGAGTAAAATATAAAGATTATAATTTATGGGACATGTTACCGCACTTTAAGAATGTTAATATATGTGCCAGTATTGATGGTGCTTATGAAGTGGGAGAATATATCAGAGATGGACTAGTATGGAGTGAGTGGATAGAAAACTTTAAGTCTGGTATGTTTTTAATAGACCAGTTTGGTGATGATGCATTAGTATTTGATGTAACTCTAACAACGCCAGGCTTATTTCATCTTAACAAGTTAATTGATGTCGCTAGTTCTCTTGATATAAAATCATACTTCAAATTTACATATGCATTTGACCCTAGTGTTGTCATGTCACCGTTTTGTATTCCTAAAGATGTACTTTTACCTCAAGTTGATTCATTAATGCAACATATAGAGGAAAGACTAACATGGAAAACAAAAGTTTATAAGGATTCTCTGGTTAGTCTAATAAATAGAGAGTCATTTGATGAACAATGGCCTGACACATATAAAGATGGATTGAAACGCGGAAAACAGTTTCAAGAATATCTCGATGATTTAAGAAAATCCAAACTGAAGTTTGTTGATACACTTCACGGTAATGCCGTGGATTGGTGGAATAGAATATGAGCGAAACATTTTGTCCATTACCTTGGAACCATTTAGCAACCCATCCACATGGGATATGCACTCTATGTTGTGAATCAAACCAAGAGGAAGGACAATCACAAGCTTTCAATCATACTAGAAACAAAGCTTTTAGAGAATTTTTGACATTACAAAAGGTTGATGATTTTTCTGAGATTACCAATTCTGATAGTTTCAGTAAAGTTAGATTAGAAATGCTCAATGGAGAAAAACCAATTGAGTGTAGTAAGTGTTGGGAAGCAGAAAGTGTAGGAAATAAAAGTAAGCGATACTATGAAAGTCGCCGTCTTCCTATGACTTTAGAACAGGCAAAAAAAATCACAAATGACGATGGTACATTAAAAGAGGTCAACTATGAATTTGTGGAATTACGCCTTGGTAATCATTGTAATGTTCAATGTCGTACTTGCAATCCTTATTCGTCTTCTAGGTGGTTAAAGGATTGGGATAACATATACCCAGAAAGAAGAGCGCTTCCAGAATTCACGCGGAAGAGTAGTTTTAACTGGCCATTGGAAGAAGATTTCTGGGAAAAACTTATTGATAAATGCAACGAATTGAAATTGTTGTATATCAATGGCGGTGAACCTTTTCTTATAGACAAACATTTTAACTTTTTACAGACTTTAGTTGATAGAGGGATATCGAAGAATGTAGAGATAGTCTATTCTACTAACTGTACAATTATTAACCACACATATGAAGACATATGGAAGGAATTTAAAAAAGTACAGTTTATGTTATCTATTGATTGTGTCGGTGAAAGAAATGAGTACATTAGAACATATACCTCTTGGTCAAAGGTATTAGAATTTGTAGATTGGATGAAAGATATAACATGGCAATACAAAAACCTAGATTATAACATACTTCAAACCGTATCTACATATAACATCTTTTATATACCAGAATTCTACGAGTATTTTGAGGGAGAACATATAAGTCATAATTTTGTAAAAGACCCCGCTCAATATGACCCCCTAATTTTACCGCAACAAGTACAACAAAAGATTTTAGACAAGTTGTCTGGGTGTGGGGGATATGATGTTGTTAAGAATTACTTTAATATAGAAGGCATCTCATATACTGACTTGGAAGTAATGAAGTCTTTCTTTCAAAAAACTGGTGCCATGGATGTTACGAAAAAAACATCTTTTAAGAAAACCTTCCCAGAATTTTATGAGTTAATTAAAGATTATGAGTGACAAGAAAAATCTATGTATGTTACCTTGGGTGCATTTGCACACATGGCCTAATGGTAATGTATATCCTTGTTGTATCACTCCAATGGAATACATTGCTGGTAATTTAAACGATAACAGTTTAGAAGAAATATACAATAGTGACTTGATAAAAGATATCCGCGTGAAGATGTTGAATGATGAAAGACATGATGCATGTTCAAGGTGTTATCACCAAGAAGATTCTGGTGGGCACTCCATGAGACATAGAGCAAACAAGTCATGGAAACATTATGAAAACTTAATTGAAACCACAGAGGATGATGGTACGATAGAAGAAATGAAACTCCCCTACTGGGATTTTAGATTTTCTAATATATGTAATTTCAAATGTCGTAGTTGTGGCCCTCAGTTGAGTACTGGTTGGTATCCAGATACAAAGAAGATTGCTGTTTTGGAAACAGGTAGGTCATTCCTACCAGACGATGTACCCAAGAAGAATACTTTTGATTTATGGGAACAGATAGAACCACACTTTGAATCTGTAGAAGAAATATATTTCGCTGGTGGCGAACCTCTTATAATGGAAGAACACTATCGCATATTAAAGAAACTAGACGCGATGGGTAAACACGATGTACTTATTAGATACAACACAAATTTTAGTGAGATGCGATATAAGGATTTGCATGTCTTGGAGTTCTGGCCGAAGTTTAAGAATATAGAGGTTGGTGCTAGTATAGATGGGATGGAAGAACAAGGAGAATTTATTCGTAGTGGATTTAACTGGGAACAGTTCAAAGAAAATAGAAACCGAATGAAAGAAACATGTTCTCATGTAAACTTTTATGTTAGTTCTACTATTAGTATTCAAAATGCATATCATGTAATACCATTCCATCACGCGCTTGTGGACGGCGGATATATTGACAGTTACAACTCTTTTAATGTTAATATTGTTACAGAACCGAAACACCTTGATATGAGGATTTTACCACAACACCACAAAGTAGAATTAGAAAAACTCTACCAAGAACACATTGACTTCTTGTCCGAAAAAAGTCTTTGGTCTGTAAAACAGGGATTCGATACTTTAAAAAATCATTTGATGCAAGACTTAGATGGAGAACACCTCGAAGTGTTTGAATATAAAATGAAACAGTTGGATGAGTTAAGGGGAGAAGACTTCCAGAAAACTTTTCCCGAACTAGAGGACTTATATCATGTCCGATAAGATATGTGTATTGCCTTGGGTTCATACAGAGTTCACTACAGATGGAACCGCGAATCCATGTTGTTTATATAAGGGCAATCCTATGGGGAACCTAAAACAAGAAAACTTTCTTGATGTCTGGAATGGAGAACCATATAAGAATTTGCGAAGAGAGTTTCTTGAAGGCAAACAACCGTCTGGATGTGCCATGTGTTGGGAAGGAGAAGAGGCAGGATATCAATCAAAGAGATTACAAGATAATAAAAGATTTGCCAAAGAACTTGAAGAGATAAAAGAAAGAGGAAGTTTTATTGCTACTGATACTCCGAAATATCTTGACTTGAAGTTTGGTACATTGTGTAATTTAAAGTGTAGAACTTGTGGTAGTATAAACAGTTCAAAGTGGCAGACCGATGAGAAAAAACTATACGGTAGAATTCTAAACAAAAAAGACCCTCTGTGGATTATTAAAAATCCAACTGTGTGGGATGAGTTATTTGAAATCATGCCATTGATAGAGCAAATGGACTTCACAGGTGGTGAACCATTTATGATAGAAGAACATTTTGAGTTATTGCGTAGAACAGTAGAGGCAGGACACGCGGAACATATATCCTTACATTATAACACAAATGGAACTATTCGTCCACCACAAAAAATATTTGATTTGTGGAAAGAGTTCAAGTCTTGTGAAGTAATGTTTAGCATTGATGGAATATTCAAGAAATTTGAATATATCAGACACCCAGCAAAATGGGATGAAGTGTGGGATAACTATAACTACTTTAAATCACTTGATTGGATGTATGTCCAAGTATGTCACACAGTTAGTCTTTATAACATATATTACTTGGACGAATTTGTAGAGATGTTTGGAAGAGATAATATATATCTAAATCTCTTGCACTTTCCTAGACAGTATTGTGTTAGGAATATGCCAGATGTATGTAAAAAACAGGTCGAGGATAAACTTATAAATATTCCAGATATGAACGATATCATATCGTTTATGAATCAAGAACCCAATTTCGATAAACTAGACCTTGGGTTTTTACCTGTTACAGAAAGATTAGATGGATTGAGAAATGAATGTTATAGTGAAATATTTTCAGAATTTTATAGGATATTAGTTGATGGTGGAATTGGAAAAGAACCTTGGAACCCTAAACAGTACTTTGGACAAATTAGTTGATGAAGTCGTAGGACTCAGAACAGAACTTGCCGACTTAAAAAGAATTAACACTAGCGTATTACAAAAGTACTTAGTTAGAAAAAGCAGTCCCAAAGAAACACACTATCTTTTTTATGACAGAAAAAGACAAAAGGTAGACCACGAAAATTGCATGTCTTGGCCTCCCGCCAATGGTTCTGGTTCACCAGAAGCTCAAGGTGTTTTTAATTATACTACCGATGTCCTTGGACACTATCAAAATGTTGACTGGCCATATGAGTTAGTTGATATAGAAGAATTTGACCCAAATGGAGTTCACAAAAATACAAATAATCTTTACTTCCTAGAACCCCAGTTTATATTTACTTCATCATTTAAAACTTGTCTCAACGCTGTTCCCCAAGAGGTACAGGAGTGGATACGAGCGAGACAGATGGCGTTGGTATTTTGGTTTCCGCATGAAGGTATGAATTATTATCAAGGGTTTCACTCTGAGGGGTGGTTACATCACTTCCATCAGCAGATGAGAGGACACCAACTTGAAACTGCAATATGTTATTTGGTTTTTGGTGACATGCAAGCAGAAGCTAATTACAATCGTTGGTTAAGAACCCGACATGGCATGGACAAAACAACCTTTCAGTTTACAAAGGTAATATCTTATGATTATTTTCATCGTGACTATTGGGGACAGTACGCGGAACGAACTGGCGTGTATGTACACAGGTTACAGAACCCAAAATACATGCACCAGAATAACTATGGACATTCACAATTAAGTGGTGGGTTTACTGACCATGTTATAATACCATATGAGGATTTCGATGCTAGTCTACTGGAAAGAGCACCCAATCAAGTAATACAGGACTCATTTGAAAGGTGTAAACCAGACGAGGTTCTTGTGGGTGTTCCTACAGGCGCAGATAAAAGTAAAGACTTAATATGTCTGAACGCGAGACCAAGGTCTCACAGGCCTGGATTGGTTGCAGAACTACACAGGTTAGGATACACCAACGATAACTCCTATATTAGTTTCCTTAGTAGAGGTGATGGCATCTCAAATGATGGTACAGACAGATACAATATGGAATGGAAAGACCAAATGTATAATAATCGTGATATATCTGCTTTTACTGCTAGACATGATAATAGTTACATTTCTTTCTTTTCTTATGATGTGCAGAGAGAGTGGGTATATAAATTTTGGAAAGATAGAGAAAGAATTCTTGCCGACCATGACCCCGAAAAAATTGATAAAGATGATAGATTAATGTCTGCTCCCATGTACAAGGATTCTTTTTTTAGTCTAGTGTCCGAAACACTATTCCAAGATGACCCAGACGCTTTATTCTTATCAGAGAAAATATATAAACCTATTGCTTATAGACATCCCTTTCTGGTTGTTGGAAGTATGGGAACATTAAGGCATCTTAGATATCTTGGATATGAGACCTTCCCAGAAATGTTTGATGAAAGTTATGACCAAGAATATGATATTAGAAAAAGATTTGACCTTATAGTCAAAAATCTTGAAAGATGGAAACAATTGTCTCATGATGAAAAGGTAGCAAAATATAATAGTGTTAGGGAAAAACTAAAGCACAATTTTGAAGTATTTAAAAATGCAAGAGGAACTTTTGAAAGGGAGACTGTTGGAGTACTAAGTCAGTTATCTTCTCAATCAGTTGATATTCACAATGTATAAAAGAATATTTGCGTTTGGTTGTAGTATGACAAGATATCGTTGGCCTACTTGGGCAGACATATATGCTTCTGATAAAGCAACTGAATTTTATAATTACGGACACTCTGGTTCTGGTAATCAGTTTATTGCTAATCAAATAGTTGAAACATCTCAACGATTCAACTGGGATGATGAAGATTTAATTTTAGTAATGTGGTCTAGTATTACGCGAGAAGACCGATATGTAACAAGAATACTAAGTGGTTCCAAACAAGAATGGAATCGCAATATGCCAGTCAATGAACATGGAAAATTAAAGGGGGGATGGCTTTTGCCAGGCAATATCTATTCTCAAGACTTATATGATGAACAGTTTATGGATATGTTTGTTTCTGAGAAAGGATATCTTATAAGAGACCTTGCTACAATTAAATTAACTGAGTCATTTCTATCAAATTTCAAATACAAAATGTTTCAGATGGCACCTTTTGAATGTGAAGATAAAGACCACGAGGAAGAAGTTTATGAAATTTATGATAAACCAAACTATCCATGTCTTTTAGATTCTGTCGGTGGTGAGTGGCCACACATTAAATGTACCTTTGATAATTCTTATGATTCTGACCGACATCCCGACCCCAACATGCATTTTGAGTTTTTGGAATATACTGGGATGGAACCTACAGACAATATGAGGGAGTTTACAAACAAGTGGCAGAACAAAGTGTCTAATAGTCTTAGTCATCAAGAAGTTGGTTGGGATGCTGGTGAGGTAATTAGAATATAATGTATTGGAGTGAAGGCGCAGATAAAAAAAGTGGCAGTCAACATATAACAGAATTTGAAAAAGAGTTTGTTAGAGAGTTGAAAGAACAAACACCAGACGATTGTATTTTAGTTAATTCTACATGGTGGTCAAATCCAGAAAAAGTAGAGAGAATGAAACAATGGTTCGACAAGAGTCAATTTAAAGCTGGTGAAACACCAAGGATTTTGGTGTACTCTGGTATGGATTGGGAAAGTACTAATTGTGTAGACTCATGTAGGGAAGCACATGCATTTCTGGAGGATAGGTTTGAGGTTATTCATATAGGAAATAGCAGACTCGGGCATTACTTTAATTTTTGGTTATCGTTTATCCACAAACACCTTGACACTTTCTTTGATTCGTGTTATACTGAATTACCAAACATACAAAAACACTATATGACTTTGAATCACCAACCACATGAACATAGGAGATATTTTTTAAACGATTTGCATACTATGATGTCTTTTAAGGACACTATAGTTTCTGCTGTAATACCACATGAAGGGTATATATTTGAAAATCCTATTATATTAAACGAAAATAGACCACCGCATATAATGGAAAAATCAAATGAGTGGGAAAGGTTAAGTGATACACATTTAGCAAATGATATTATATCTTTGGGTGAACCACAGTATTGGAATAAACATTTTTGTACGGTTGTGACAGAAAGTGTGATGCATAGTGATGTGTTTATAAGTGAGAAAACTTTTAAACCATTGATAGGACTTAGACCATTTATTATTATGGGTGATAGATATCTATATGAAAAATTAAAAGAATGGAAATTTGATACTTTTGAAGACTTGTTTCCAAATATTCATCGTGACGAAGAGAATAAATACAGAAGAATAGATAATGCTCTAAAAGATATGCATCAGTTCCAACTCAATCACGGATTGGACGAATTAAACAATATATACGGAGCATTAGAAGATAGACTCATGTACAATAGGAAAAGAGTCTTAGAGGTAATTAATGAAAACTACAATGATATTATGGAGATTAATAAGTTATGACCAATGTTGCATTTATTGGATTTGGTAAACTAGGAAAACCATGTGCTGAGGTTATTGCACAAAAAGGACACGATGTAAGTGTTTATGATACACGCGAAATAGAAAGCGAGTATTGTAATGTCAAAGATACAATAGAAGAAGTCGTAAAAGATAGGGTATTTGTATTTGTTGCAGTACCTACACCACATGACCCACTCTATGATGGTTCAGAACCTACAAACCACTTGCCACCAAAAGATTTTAATTATGATACTGTTAAAGAGGTAATCTCAGAAGCAAATAAACACATGAATGAGAATCAGATATTGGTTCTTATTAGTACGGTATTGCCAGGCACCGTAAGAAAAGAAGTAGTGCCTCTTATAACCAATCCTAAATTTGTTTATAATCCGTACTTGATTGCCATGGGTACAGTCGCGTGGGATATGGTAAATCCAGAGATGGTAATGATAGGGACAGAGAATGGAGAAGAGTCTATAGAGGCACATAGTCTCATACACTTCTATAATGAGATAATGGAAAACAATCCCCGATATGAAGTTGGTACTTGGGATGAGTGCGAATGTATTAAGGTGTTTTATAATACCTTTATTAGTGCAAAGATTGGTCTTGTAAACATGATACAAGATGTTGCAGAGAGACAGGGTAATATTAATGTAGATGTAGTGACAGATGCATTGAAAAAGAGTACTCAGAGAATCATGGGCCCCAGTTATATGAAAGCTGGTATGGGTGATGGTGGCGCGTGTCATCCAAGAGATAATATCGCACTTAGATATATGGCACAAGATTTAAATTTAGGGTATGACTTGTTTGCTGAAATAATGAAGGCACGAGACATACAAGCAGAAAATATGGCAACGGCAATTTTAAAACACGGAAACAAAGTTGCATTTACATCTGATTCATATAAACCAGATGTTCCATATACAAACGGTAGTTACAGTCTACTAGTCCAACACTATGTGAAAAGATATGGATTTATTGTACCTGTAGATGAAAACCCACATGTCATCGTAAAGGTACACGAGTCGGATTTGATACCTACCGATTATGAGGGAGTTGTGTTTGACCCTTGGAGAAGTCATGTGGGAATAAATGTTGTACACTACGGAGATACAAGAAATGAAAAAAAGAACGAAAAAAAAACTGCACAAATTCATGAAAGCTGGGAGACTAACCAAGGTGATCAGGAAGGCGTTGTCGGAGGTCTCGGAGAAGACCGACTCTAAACTTGATGAGATAGAACAGAGAGAAAAAGAAAAACAAGAAGCTCTCGAAAAGAAAATGAAAAAGATGAGAGAAAGAGACCCTTTTATTTATGACTAGACTTGTAGCATATGGATGTTCTCACACCGCTGGTTCAGAATTAGCTGACCACATAATGTTGGACACAGATATAAAAACTGCTGATGAAATGAAAGTTATGTTTCTGAATCAAGGAGACACGATACCACAAGCATGGGAAAAAATGTGGAAAAAGTTTGGGTTTTCAGTTGACCCATATGATTTATTTGACCAGATATGGAAGACTGTTAAATTAAAAGAAATACCATTTTTAGAATATGGTGAGGATTTAAATAGGTCTTTGACTTGGGTTAGATATCTTGCTGAACTACGCGGTCATACTGCTTACATGAATATGGGTCAAGGTGGTGGTTCATTAGAACAATGTTTGTATTTATTGGAAAGAAATATAGCGGAGGGTGAAGTTGACCCAGTACTAGACGAAGTGATTGTACAGGTGCCTCATCCTTACAGATGGATTGAGTTTACTAGAGAAGGAAAAGTTGGTACATTTTATCCTTATGAAGTAGCAAATTATTTTAATATATCTTGGCATTATTTTCAGTTGTTGAAACACTTGAAATTCTTGGGGGTCAAATATTTTTTCATAGAAGCACCAGCGTGGAGACTACAATCAGATATGAAGGCAGACCATCCAACACCACTAGATGATTCAAACAGAAATATCCTCGCGGCCGTTGAACGATGGTGGCAATGGATTGAAACAAATGCTATACCAACAAACGATGAATGGACATCTCACCCTAGACTTGGTGGCAATCATTATTTTACAGAAACACAAAAACAAATTGCGACACATTTATCAGTAGTTTCGGGTAGGTTTGACTAATGATAAGTTGGGGAATTAGTGCTTGTACACATGATGCTTCTTTAGCGGTTGTTAGAACGGAACCGTTTGGTGAAGATGATGAAATATTGTTTGCCTCTCATAGTGAGAGATTTAGCGGTATAAAGAATGATGCATTTCTCAATCCAGAAATTATACTGGAAGCAAAAAAGTATGGTGAACCAGATTATGTTTATTGGTATGAAAATCCTTGGTTGAAATGGACAAGAAAAAAATACGCGAAACAACAAAGACCGTGGGTAAGTCCTAAAAAATATTTAAAACACTTTGGAATCAAATCACCTTATTATACTACTCACCACAAAGCACACGCAGCTGCTGGGTATTACACTTCACCATTTAAGAGTTCTGCTATATTAGTTGTTGATGCTATTGGGGAGTGGACTACTACATCTATATGGAAGGATATGAAGTGTATTTGGACTTCTAAGTATCCAGACTCATTGGGGTTGTTCTATTCCGCGATGACAGATAGAATTGGATTGAAGGCAAATGAAGATGAGTACATCCTTATGGGCATGTCTGCTTATGGTGACCCCGATAGATTTTATGATGACATTAAACCATTACTAAAACAGAACCTACATAGAGGATGTAAGTGGTGGAACCCAGATTTAAAAGAAGAAGATTATTTCGATGTCGCAGCTGCTACACAGAAAGTTTATGAAGAACAATTTGGGAAACTATTATTTACAACTGCAAGATTAACAGATGAAACCAATTTGGTTTTTATGGGTGGGTGTGCTTTAAATTGTTTGGCGAATAGAATTATACCACAGTATTTTGCTAATCATTGGATTATGCCAAACCCAGGCGATGCTGGTTCTTCTATTGGTGCGATTGCAGCTAGGGAACACAAAAGATTAAAATGGAGAACGCCTTATCTTGGATATAATATAGAAGGCGCATATCCTACCAATGACCTACTGGCAAATCTTGTCGCATTGAAAATAGTTGGTGTCGCAAATGGTAGGGCGGAGTTTGGGCCAAGGGCTTTGGGTAATAGAAGTTTACTCGCAGACCCAAAGGGTTCTCAAATGAAAGATGTGGTTAACAAGATTAAAAAGAGACAGGAGTTTAGACCCTTTGCACCAGTTATATTAGAATCAGAAGTACATAAGTATTTTGATGTACCAGAAGGATTTCAATCACCATATATGCAACATGTAGTTAGATGTAAAGAACCAGAACTATTTCCTGCCATAGTACATAAAGATGGAACTAGTAGAGTCCAGACTGTCAATGACGAACAACACAGCGGGTTATCTCAGTTGTTAAGGAGATGGAAAACACATAGTGGTCATCCTATCCTTTTAAATACCAGTTTAAACATTAAGGGTGAACCAATCGTTAATGATGAAAGAGATGCAGTTAGATTTGAGAAGAAGTATGGAGTTAAAGTGTGCGTGAGATAAAGTATCACAATGGTGAAACTATAAAGGTAGACGGACTTCACTTCTATGGGTGTTCCTATGTTGCTGGACAAGAACTCATGGATAAAGAAATGCCTGACCCAATGGGAATTCCAGTAAAGGACATGAAGAAACAGAAGGGGGAAACTGTAGAGTCATATTACAAAAGAAAACTGTCACGAGAACTCCTTTTTAAGAAAAAGATGAAACTGGAAAATCAGTTGTCATGGCCACAACACATGTGTAATGTTTTGAAAGTCCGAACTTACAATCATGGAAGTCATGGAGCATCGATGACCTATATTAAAGCTAAACTACTGTCACATATAATGGGAGAAGAATATGAGATAGATAGAAACAAAGAGGCAATTGTAGTTGGTCTTACTGGGTTTGCCAGAGAAATGATATTTGCCGAACAGGAAAACTTTTATTTTGAACTGGGTAGATATGGTTCCGCGAGGAGTCTTGTAGTTGCTACTGACTTTGAAAGAAGGGGTGACCCAGACTTTGCTAAAAAATATCTGGGACTAAAGGGGGTATACACTCTCTTTTGGCATTTTCTCCATGAAATCTACAGTATTATCAATATTTGCAAAGTTTATGACATAAAATTATATATTATACCAATGTTAGACCATTTTAATCCAAAATGGTATAGAAAACAATATGAAATGGACTTTGATAGACCAATGTTTGCATCTCAAATCAAATTTCTAGAATCTGAAATAGATAAGTATATCATAGAAGGAACAAAGTTAGACCCATTGGGTTCTAACATAATAGAAAGATTACCAAGGGGCCATCCTTGTGCCGAGAGTCATAAGAAGTACGGTACAAAGATTGGTGAAAAGTTATTAACATGAGTAATATACTGAAGTTCCCGAAAAAACATAGGTGGGAACCAACAGGATACAGAATCAATTTATATACAGAAGAGGATATCTATATTGTCCTTTTATGTCTTAATCTAACCGATGATTTGGATGATCCGAAAAAATGGGTACGCCAAGATCTTCGCACATTAGAACCAGAATTCGTCATTGAAAAAATGACCGATTGTCTGGACAATCAAATAATATCAGAACCATGTAAAAAACAAATTTGCAGAATAATTCGTTCTGCTGAGGTTCTGCCATTATCAGCGCTTTATAACTAGGAGAAAAAATGAAATATTTAATAATGATATTAATAATGATGGCATCATTTGGTGCTCACGCGGAAATAAGTTCTTCTGCCAACGGACAGTTGAGTAGTGAATATATTTTTAGGGGACAAACCCAAACTTTAGGAGACCCTGCTGTCTCTGGTGGGTTTGATGTTGGATATAAGGGAGCCTTTGTAGGAATGTGGGCATCTGAAGTAGATTTCGGAGATGGACTTGCAAACTTAGAGGTTGACCTTTATGCTGGATACGGATATGAGTGGAAAGACTTTTCCGCTTCTTACACATATGTAGACTATAACTATAACGGAGACTCATCTTTAGATGGAGTTGAACATCAAATAGCATTAGGATGGAAAGATGTAGGTCTTTTACATGTAGTTGGTGCAGAGGGTTTTGTTGATTATAGTGAAGTCTCTTATACTTTACCTATAGTTGAATTTGATGTTTCATGGGGAACATGGGATACAATAGGTGACAATTGGACAGTCGGGAAAAGTTTTGACTTGGGCCCAGTTGACGGAACAATTCAGTACATAGAATTTCATGGTGATGCTGGTATTTCAAACGAAAGGAATATAGTATTAACATTAAGCAAAGAAATATAACAAACAAAATACATTTTACAACAGGAGAAGATATGTAATAGACCTCTTTATGATGGATATCAATTTTTTTAACTAACCCATCTGGAGAAATACCACATGCCAAGACGCAATACTAAAACCAACCTACAAGTAATTGAGAATTTAAATTCCGATATACAACAGGTGAAGAAGAAATCAACTTTGAAAATGCGTATTGAAGATTTAATTACAATCGATGCACTTACAGAAACCCAATCACATTTTTTTGCAGAGTACAAGAAAGATTGTAAAGCAATGTTATTGCATGGTTGTGCTGGAACAGGTAAAACATATATTGCCTTGTACCGAGCATTAGAAGAGGTTTTACAAAGAGGAAACCCATACAAAAAAGTAGTCGTTATTAGGTCAGCAGTCCCATCAAGAGAAATAGGACATTTGCCAGGCGATGAAACAGAGAAGACTGCGGTGTACATGCAACCATATATTGATATGTGTTCCGACTTATTCCCAACAAAACAACAGGCATTCCAGAGACTAATCGAACAAAAATATGTAGAATGGATGATTACATCATTCGTAAGAGGAATTACACTAGATAATTCCGTTATTATTGTTGATGAGTGTCAAAATATGAATGATATGGAGATTAACTCTATCATAACTCGCGTAGGACACAATTCCAAGATTATATTCTGTGGAGACTTCCGCCAAACTGACCTATACAAGAAAGGTGATTTGAGTGGATTGCAGAAATTCATGGTAATTGCTGAAAATATGCCTTCATTTAGAATGTTTGAGTTCAACGAGGATGATATTGTTCGTTCTGACTTAGTAAAAGAGTATTTAATATCAAGAATCCGCTATGAAGAGCAATATGGGACTTGACATTTGCTTCAAAGGCTAGTATAATGGTTACATAATAATAGGAATTTTCGTAATGTTTACACATATTGAAGAAAAACACGCCTTTCCCCAGTTAATGAGGGAGAATTTTGAAGGAAAACGGACATATGTAACGGAAAATGGTGATAGATATCCCTCTATCACCACCGTTCTTGGTTATAAGATAAAACCCGCTATAAAAGCGTGGAGAAAAAAGGTAGGAGAACAAGAGGCGAACAAAATATCGCGTCAATCATCTGTTCGTGGAACCAAAATTCATGGTGTTTGTGAGGATTATCTTAATAATAAGGAACTTGATACTGAAATGTTGTCCTTTGTAGAGACAGATATGTTCGATAACATGCGCCTTTACCTTGATAAGATAAATAACATACACGCGATTGAACAATTTTTGTACAGCGACCATCTAAGGTTGGCTGGACAAGCGGATTGTATCGCTGAATTTGAGGGAAAATTGTCTATTATTGACTTTAAGACCTCTGCTAAACCGAAAACCAAATCATATATTAAGAACTATTTCGCTCAATGTGCTGGTTATGCCGTCATGTTTGAGGAAAGAACAGGAATACCTATCACAAATTCAGTAATTATTATTGGTGTGGCGAATGAAGAACCACAATTGTTCATAGAACATCGTGATAATTACACAGATTACTTGCTAGAATGTCGAGATTTGTACGAAAATAACGCTTGACTTTTGGCCCATCTTATAGTATTATAAATAACTTAACTCGATGAAACAAGTCGAAGGGTTTACAGGACGGGGGTGCAATTCCCCCCGCCTCCACCAAAAGGAGATTAGTCATGGTAAACGGTGCTGGAAAATGGATGTTAAGAATGTATATTCTTTGGAGTATCATTGCAGACATCACTTTAGTTTCTGGAATCATTTACTTAGTCTTTTTTTGATGGGGGCGATTAGGATCGACTGGAACTTAATAGGTGCGTGGAGAGTTCGGAGAGGAAGCTACCGTAAGTGCAACAAAACTATAAATGCAGAAAATAATACTGCTTATGAGGATTACGCTTTAGCGGCGTAAAATCGCTCGGGGTTTCGGACAGTTCCTAGCACCAGAATACTGTCCTAACAAATTCTCAAAGAGAAGGAGGAGAAGATATGTGGTTAATTACAGGACTCGTTATTGGGATAGTAATTGGAGCATGGATTAAAGACCGCAAAGGTTGGTTGGATTTTCTTGACACATTGTTTGACAAGATACCATTCTAATCTAGTACATTATGTACACATGGTTTTTAACAGCCTTGGCAGCGGTGTCGCTTGTATTGTGGCCCGCTAGTGCTGATAACTATTACGACAAGGACATCCATATCTATGAACCAGTAAAGTTCATTGATCAAGAGGAAGTTGCTTGTCTCGCAATTAACATTTATCACGAAGCTAGGGGCGAAAGCTCTGAAGGTAAAATTGCAGTTGCTTTCGTTACCCTTAATCGTGTTAAACATGAAACATATCCAGACACAATCTGTGGTGTTGTCTATCAAGGCAAACATAGACCGTCTTGGAGAGATGAAAATGAGTTGGTTCCAATCAGACATAGTTGTCAATTTAGTTGGTACTGTGACGGTAAGTCCGACATAGTACGAGATTTCACATCATATGAAGAAATCGTTGAATTGGCTATTGATGTTTGGTATGAAAGATACGAAGATAATACAAATGGTAGTTTGTTTTATCACGCGGATTATGTGGAACCAGCATGGGCACAACACATGGCTATGACAACAAAAATAGATAGTCACATTTTTTATACGGTATATCATGACTGAGAAAGTACATAACTTTATCGTTACAGGTGGGTGCGGATTTATTGGTTCCCATCTGACAGAAGCATTACTCTTACATGGGCAGAATGTTCTTGTCATTGACGATATGAGGAAAGGTAAATTCAAAGTCGAAAATAGTCCGAATGTGAAGTATCTACATCAAGATGTTGCATCAGCAATTCCAGTTGGAAAGTTTGACGCAATATTTCACCTAGCCGCCACGCCTAGAATTAGGTTATCACAGACTGACCCATTTGGGACTATCACAAATAACTTTAATTCAACAATGGTCGTTGCTGAGTATGCACGAAGAGAACGAATACCCTTGTTTTTCGCTGCCTCTTCAAGTACTCAGTTTCTTCACCATCATGATAATCCTTATACATTTTCAAAGTGTATAAATGAGGAGTTACTAGAACTTTACCGCAAACAATTTAACTTGGAATACCATATGTTATATTTCTATAATGTGTATGGGCCGAGAGAAGCTGACTATGGAGAACATAGTACGGTAATCCGAGCATTTAAAAAATGCATAGAGGAAGATAATCCTTTAAGGATATTTGGTAGTGGGAAAAAGGAAAGAGACTTCACGCATATCCATGATGTAATCGATGGTATATTAAAGTTGTTAACAACAAAAAATAAACCAAAAAATGTACATCTTGGTTCTGGGAATCCAGTTAGTATATCGGATATAGCAAAGGCATTTGGTCACTCTATTGTTCATGAATTTGACAAGAAGGGTGAGGCAGAAGTAACTGAATGTGAAAGTCCATATATTGAACCGCAATATGATGTTATTAGTTATATTATGAAATGGAAAAGTGATTATGAGGAAGAACGGATTTTAAAAAATGTAAACAAGGATTTGAGGAATGTGGAACGAAAATATGCCAAAATTGATAGTGGACAATGACACAGAAAAAGAAGAGAAGGTTAGCGATGTATTCATGGTTACGAAAGAATTTCATACATCCGCTGAGTTCTCTCAACACATAGAAAGAAAAGCTGTATCTGCTGGGAATTATATCGATGTACTAGTGGAATATTGTGGAAGGAATGAAATAGAGATAGAGAGTGTTAAAAAATTACTCACATCATCTCTGAAAGAAAAAATCAAAGCAGAAGCAATTGGACTTAACTTGGTTAAGGGACAAAAGTCTTGTAAGTTACCCATATGATTGAACCCTATGAAGTTTATAAACTGTACCTAGCGATTAAACTTCATTTTACTACTAAGTCATATGATGTAGTGAAGTATAAGGGTAAGGTTAGAGTAAAACCAGAAACTTTCAAGAAAAGAAAGGACATGGTATCTATAAAGAAACTTGCTAGGGATTATAAACGCGAAGAAATAATAGATTTCTTAGTCGCAAACTTTGTATCTGGAGAACGATGGGGTGGATTGTTTGATATACAGGCATCCAAACGATACGAAGATTGGAAGGTAAAAAAGAATCAAAGGGAATATCTCTTTAAAAGAGATGTCTCTAAGATAGTACTAGAGATGGAAAAACAAAAAGTTGGCGCTTTTTTTGAAAAAAATGGAAAACAGGGCTTGACTTTTCGTCTATACTTTGGTACAATGATCGAAATTGAAACTCTTGTTATATTAGATAAGATTTTTAATTTCGTAGAAGAAACGGATGATATCTTGTTAGAAGATGTTGTACTACTAGTGAAAAAGTATCGCCCGTTTGTTAAGGTGACTGACTCTATGAGAGAAGTTGCTAAAACACTTACTCACTAACCTGTATAAATAGGAGTGTACATAATGAGTAGGAAACTACATCCTCATGATGATGAGAAGCGTATGAGAAGAGTACCTAGTGAAGATAAAACTAGACTTGACAAATACAAACATCTCGTGTATAATGAGGACATTTATGAGTCTGAGGAGTTTTTGGACGCCTTAGATAAAAAAAGTAAAATACAACGCAAACATAAACCAATATAACGCACAAGGAGAAATATATGTCGTTTAATAGTATAGAAGAGCTACGCAAGTCGCGTGGCAACTTTGACACCCTTCTTAACCAAGTTGAGAAGATGTCTACAACTACCACCGAGTCTAATGACGATGGTAGGGAATGGAAACCAACTGTTGACCAAGCTGGAAATGGTTATGCAGTAATCCGATTTTTGCCCCCAGCAAAAGGTGAAGACCAATATTGGGCAAGACTCTGGACACATGGATTCCAAGGGCCTACTGGGAAGTGGTACATCGAGAATTCTCTCACAACTCTAGGACAACAAGACCCTGTTTCTGAATTGAACAGCGAATTGTGGAATAGCGGAGTTGAGTCTAACAAAGACATTGCTCGCAAACAAAAGCGTAGGCAGTCTTTTTATTCCAACATTATTGTTGTGAAAGACCCATCAAATCCAGAAAGTGAAGGTAATGTATACCTTTATCGTTATGGTAAAAAAATCTTCGACAAAATTCAAGACTTGTTAAAGCCAGAATTTGAAGATGAAACTCCAGTAAATCCTTTTGATTTCTGGGAAGGCAGAAACTTCAAACTGAAGATTCGTCAAGTTGAGGGATTCCGAAACTATGACAAGTCGGAGTTTGAGTCTGCACCATCACCAGTAGCTGCTGATGATGAAATTGAGGCGCTTTGGGCGAAACAATACTCTCTTGCAGAGATTGTAGACCCATCTAACTTCAAGTCTTATGAAGACCTTAAATCCAAATTGGGTATGGTTCTTCAAGGCGCAAGCAAGGTTCCCACTGCTTCAACTGTCGCAGCCCAAACAGGCGACATTGAAGATGACTTGTTTGTTAACAAAAACGCTGAAGCAAAGGTAGTCTCCAATGGTTCAGATAGTGATGACGATGCAATGTCGTACTTTGCAAAACTTGCTGACGATAGTTAATATCTCAGCTTAGTTATGCGAGGGGCGGCATAAATAGTGTCGCCCCTTTTTTTATGGCGAAAATTATGGATGGAATTATATTTGGTGGACAACTAGAAGACTTTGCTGGGTCAATTCATAAAGAAGATTCAAGAAACATCTCAATAAGAAGAAGTTCAGGCGGACACAAGATTGCCACTTTTTTGAGGCAGAATGGTTATAGTATAGATGTAATAGATTATGTTCACCGATGGAAAATAGAACAATTAAAAGAATACATTAAACCTAGAGCAGAGAATTGCAAGTTCTTTGGGTTTGGTTCTACATTCTTTTTAGATAGTCCAGTTGTTAAAGAACTGGTTGAATGGTTAAAACAGGAATATCCAGATATACCGCGTGTCGCTGGTAGTCAAAATGAAAGTATGCGTAGTCTGGACATGGATTGGTATGTCTATGGTTATGGTGAAAATGCCATGTTGGAATTGATGAAACATTTCGATGGTGGCCCAGAACCAATACACTTCAATAATATAATTAATGCATATGTTAATTACAAGTCTTTCCCCAGAGATGACTTAACAGTATCATATCAAGAAACCGATTTTATGAACCCAAGAGAAATACTTCTTTTGGAGTTTGCCCGTGGGTGTAAGTTTAAATGTAAGTTCTGTAGTTTCCCAATACTAGGTGTCAAGGGTGATTACTCTCGTACAGCAGAAAGCGTCTATGATGAGATGTTAGAGAATTATGATAAGTGGGGAACAGAACATTATATTGTCCTAGATGAAACATTCAATGATAGTCCACAGAAGATTGAGAAGTTTGCTAATGTAATAGAAAAACTTCCATTCCAACCAAAGATGACCGCGTATATTCGTGGTGATTTAATCGCTTCGCGTCCTAAAGATTGGGATAACCTAATCAAGATGGGAATTACATCCCATTTCTATGGTATTGAAAGTATGAACCACAAGGCAGCTAAATCTGTTGGTAAGGGGATGAATACTGGTAGGATACAGGATGGACTATTAGAAGTTAAAGAATACTTTCAGAAGAATGCTGGATTCTATAAAGGTCATATATCACTAATATCTGGACTTCCATATGAAACCATTGATAGTCTACGCGATACAGTAAAATGGTGTTCTGAATACTGGGCAGACCAGAGTTATCATATGAATATATTGATGATTAAGTTACTAGGTAAACCATCTCTTAATCATAGTTCAGAATTTGATTTAAATTGGAAAGATTACGGTTATAGAGAGGGTAAATTCCCCAAAGATGATATAAAGTGGGACATGAGTATCAATCCGTTCTATAAAGACCTCTACGACTATGTGGCGACCTCTGGCGAGTACATTATGTGGGAAAATGACTACTCTACCATGTATGAATGTTTTAAGTTCTGCGTGGAAGAGTTTAGTCAGGCAAAACTAAAGAATATATTAGACCCATTCATGTATGATAAGTTCTTTATTGACCCTAGTGTTACTTGGGATGATTTTCAGACACAAACACATATGGAAAGAAGAGAGAGTTTTATCCTAAACCATGTTGATGGATATATCCAGAAAAAACTTAACTGTTCTTTTGAACCATAAGACTATTAACTTCAGCATCTACAACCGATTTATCTGATACTAACACAGGTAAGTATTCTACTTTTCCACCAATGCCTCCGACAAAGTTTTCTAACTTTCCGAGCGTACTACTTGTTAGAGCTGCAGTTTGCATTGCCTTTTCTTCACTTGCTTTTGCTTGAGCATCTGCTACTTGATTGGATGCTGAATCAATTGTTACAGAACCACCTTCTGTTTCTGCTGGTGTGGATTGTCCTAATAAATCATCACCAGAAGTTTCTGTAATTTCCATTTCTGGTGGTGCCGCTTTTAGACTTCCATCTTCATTGTGTGTGGCGCCCCATTTTTCATCCCATTCTTTTTGTTCGTTTGCGAATGATTCATCGGACTGAAAATAACCCTGATCATCTGATGTTGGTCTTGCATCTGTTGGTTTTTCCATTTCACTTTTACCAAAGTTCTCTTTCATTTCTTTAAGTTTACCTGTCACATAATCTTTGATAGCTTTAAATTTTTCTCCGTAACCAGAACCTTCTGTGGCCGCGTCTGTATCATGGGGGAATCTTTTTGTCATATCATCACTTTCTGGGTCACCATAAACATCGTTGTACATATCTCTAGCAAGAAGACCAGCGTCTATTGTTACACCACCAACTGGCCCAACTAACGCGACACCCGCCAGTTCTGCGGCTGCCCCTGCTTTATCCCCTTTGATTAATCTCCATGCTGCCATTCCAAGACCAGCAGCTGCACCCACGAGAGGTATTTGTTTGATACCATACTTACCGATATTTTTCATCAATGAAGTTGCTAACTTACCAGTTTTTGCTAATGCCGTTTTCGCTGCTCCTTTTGCGTTTTTAGCTCCATCAATACCGACTTTTAATCCTTTAACATTTTCTGGTTTGACCATATTCGTAGTTGGTTTACCATCCGCACCTTGTACAGTAAAATTACCTTTTTGCGATTGCACTACATTTCTACCTTGAGGGTCAGTACCAACAACCTTGGAACTGTCTATCGCGGGCGCACCAGCCTTATCAATGCCAGGCGTTGGTGCTCCAGTAATTTTATTCTTGACCATTTTGGCAGCGGTAACTGCGCCAGTTTTAGCTGCATCCAGAGTTCCACCAACTAGACTTTTGGCAGCAATCAATTTATTACCTTGTGTTATTAATGATTGAGTTAGTTTTTCAGTAAAGTTATCTACGCCATCTTCAAGTTTTCCAGATACCTCTTTCAGTTTTTCTTCGTCTGTTTTCTCACCGCCACCAAATAGACCCATAGCAGTCATAGCAGCTAATCCACCAGCAGCTGCTCCTAATCCAGCACTTCCGCTGGGTATTCCACTACCCTTACCCTTTCCACCAAACATTGCATTTAATTTGTTTTCGTCTGGCGATTCTGCTGTCTTACCGCTGAACCCCATTGCTATCGTAGCGGTATCACCTTTTATGTTTACTAGAACTTCTCTTATATCATTTAAAGCATTGACTGTTGGATTCGATGAATCCCCATCTTGTAACGCGGAAGTAGCTTGAGCAGTTGATACTCCGCCTGAACCTCCTCCACCTCTTCTTCCACCACCAGCAGCTGATGGAAACGGAATAACATTATCCATTGATTTTTCATTTGAAGAAGGCACAGCAGTCTGACCACTACCACCGCCGGCTAGTGCTGCTCCAGCACCAAATCCAACCGCGCCTTTGGTAACAGACCCCGCCGCTCTTAGTCCAGATTTTGCTACCCCAGCCGTCCCTCTCATAAGACCCATTCCTACTCTGGCTGCTCCCATTAAAGCGGGTACAAAGAATGCCATTTAATTATCTCCATTTGTTATTTTTTATTGAGTCCGCTTTCTTCTTTAAATGTTGAACCAACATTGAAATATATACTTGCCTTTCCCACGGAACCCAACTCTCTATTTCTGTTAAACTATATTTATGTTCTTGCATAAGTAGAAAGTTAGTTTTAAAATAATTTTCTAAATTTTCGTGAAAAAGGCTTATACGAAAAAATCGTAATACCCATTTAAGTATGCAACATTGTCTTTTTCACACTTGTTGCATTTATATTCGACATGGTTTTCTATTACTGGCATTGACTCAAAAAAGTTTTTAATGTGTGCAAACTGTTCTGAAGTTAGGTTGTCAATGAAATCACTTCTTTCCTCTTCCTTCAGTTCGTTAAATTCAATGATTGCATCTCCATAGAAAACAGTTTCTATACAAGTTTCAGCGACTTTGTAAATGTCACTTTCTGTCTCTGAATGTCCCAGAGCAGTAAGTTCTTTAGCATTTGGATATCTCATTTTTACTGATATGTCCTCAGCAATTTTAAAGTCCATCGCGTGTCCTTCTGTTTCATGAAGCTTAAAAGTATCCAATGATATTTGAACATCTATTGGTGCTTCACAATGTCCACATAGTAACCTTATGTCTACTGTGTCTGATACTGAGACCTTCCTTAATTCCAAAAAGATTTTTTGC
>Ga0209404_10000563_pt1 | contig 28694 bp, 28 predicted proteins | sample TroAtlMetagenome_2_FD_187447 | JGI IMG/M metagenome (GOLD analysis project Ga0209404, IMG submission 187447) | Marine eukaryotic phytoplankton communities from Atlantic Ocean - Tropical Atlantic ANT8 Metagenome (SPAdes) (version 2) | ecosystem: Environmental > Aquatic > Marine > Oceanic...
TATCCAGATACAATAATAGGTCCTTACCTACCTTTAGCTGGTGGTACACTTACAGGAGCTACAGCTACAGCTAGTGGTATATCATTTACTGTTGGTGGGGTTTTTACATTGCAAGGCTCAGGTGCGAACACTACTACTTTTGATACTACAGCAAACCAATTAATAATTAAAAATTCTGCTTATAGTACAGCGAGTGGGCTTGCATTAAGAAGTTCAAACAATACTTGGCAAATGCAATTATATGCTTCTGGAGGAAATAATTATGGATTTTTAGCAAGTGAATGGGGTGCTTGGGATTTTAAAAAAACTATTGGAGGTGGTTTATATTTAAATAATAATACCACATATTTTGTTCAGCCAGAAAGTACTTCAAATATGAATGCTGCAACTTTTGCAGGAAACGTAACAGTTAATGGTAATATAATTGGCGCAACAGGTAATACTACAGAAGTAGGCACATATTCAACAGGTGCTATTAAAAGGATTAGAATGTGTCAAGGTGGAGAAATTCATTTTGGTGATACAACAACTAGTAATGCATTAGGTATAACAGAAGGTGCGTGGGATAATTTTAGTGATCAAGATAGAATTGGATTATATTGTAGAAATGAACTTAAAGTATATGGTAATAGTAATGTTTTAAGATTAACAATACCAACAAATGGTACTTCAGTTTTTGCAGGAGATGTACAAACTACAGGAATGTATATAGGTTCTGTAAATAATAGTTATGATTTTTACAACAATGGAACTACCTACTTAAACGGCGCAACAACAATTGATGCTACACTAACTTTACCTGGAACAACTGCTCAATATGTTAGAGGAGATGGTTCTTTAGCTACTTTCCCTACTGTAGGTAATGGAACAGTAACGTCTGTTGCTACGGGATCTGGACTTACAGGTGGAACAATTACTACAAGTGGAACTTTATCTTTAGATCGCCCTAATAGTGCACTTGGAGCTGTATTAGCACAATATGGAACTACAGGTTCAGGAGCTAGAATTAGATGTACAGCACCTTTTAATACTAACAGTAGTAAAATGTTTAGTATTGAGATTACAATATATAGTAGTTATGTTCAACATAATTATGTTGTAAGTGCTTATATGTACTCAACAACAAATCAATGGTATGATCCTAAAGCTATTTATACAACAACCGGAAATTCTACTCCTGATATATATGTAGGTAGAGATGCCAACGGAAAAGCTTATATTAGTATAGCTAATGGGTCTTACACAGGTGTTCTTGTTCATAACATGACACAAGGATATGTAACAAGTGTTAATGATACTTATGATCCTTGGACAATCACATTAGATAACGGTAATGAAAACTCTGTTAGTGTATCAACTAGTCAAGTTTGGACCACCGCAAATCATACTCCAGGAAACTATTTACCTTTATCAGGTGGGACAGTTACAGGAGTATTAGGTTTAACAGGTATTGCAAATTTAGGTAATACTGCACCATCACGTATTTTAATGAGTGATTCTACAGATGTAAAATATTGTGATTTAGCAACAGCAAGATCGCAATTTAATTTATCAGAGAGTACTTTTAGAAGAATGAATAGCACTAATGATACTGGTTATTGGACAGGAACTTGGGGTTGGGGTGCTACTAATATGAATTCTACACTTGCTGGTTATGGATCCGGATTTTTTGATGTGTGGTCTAATCCTACTGGTCAACCATCTGGTACTAGTCACTGGAATGGTTATCAAGTTTTGCATTATAAAAACACAAGTAATTTTTATGGGTATCAAGTTTCATTAGGAGCTGGTGATCCTACTAATATGTATGTAAGAGGTATATGGGGTGGAACCAGTTGGGGATCATGGTACAGAATGCATAATGATAAATCAGCCCTTATAAAAATTAATGATCAAGTATCTATTAGTACATATAATGATCGTAATTTAAAAATACAAGGTGCTAGTAGTAGTGATGCAGGTATAACCGGATATGCTGGAACTGGAGGTCATCTTTGGCAGCTTTACGGGTCTGGTAATGATTATGGTTTTTTAAATGGCAACTGGGCTGCTTGGGATTTGAAAAAAACAAAAAATGGTAGTTTGTATATGAATAATAATAATACTTATTATTTAGATACAAGTTCTACAAGTAATCTAAATGCTATTACGACAGCTGGAGCTATACAAGCCAATGGATCAATTAATTTAAAAAATCAAATTACTTTACCAGCATCTGGTTTAAGTAATCTTAGTTCTGGTTCAAGACCAGCTTATTCAATATATCAAGAAGGTGGAGCTTGGACACATCCTTATCCAGATTTATGTCTTGCAATGCACACTGGTATTAAATTAGGAGCAAACGCAAGTTACAATGGAATACGTTTTTATGATGATTATACTATGGCTACGCAAGTTATGGCTGTTAATGATAGCTCATCACCAATTGGATCTGGTCACGTGTACGTTAATAATGTTTTACAAGCTGGAGCAAGTTTGAGAGCACCAATATTTTACGATTCAAATAATACAACTTATTATACAAGACCTAGTACATCTAGTCTTATAAATTCACTTTATACACACGGATTAATACAAGCGGGACAAAGTGGAAGTGGTGACATATATATAGGAGGAACTTCATCAAATTATTTTAGATTTCATACAAATAATGCAGACTCATATTTTGATATGAACTGCGGGAATATATACTGGAGACAAGGAGCATCAACTAGATATTATTTTTATACTACTACAGCTAATATGACTATCAACGGGAGTTTAACTCAAAATTCCGATGAAAGAGTTAAGGAAAATATAGTTGAAATAAGTGATTGTATAGATAAAGTAAAAGCAATTAGAGGAGTTTATTATAATAGAACTGATTTTAATACAGAAGTAAAAAAAGTTGGGTTAATAGCACAAGAAGTAGAAAAAGTATTACCTGAAGTAATTTTAGAAGCACCAGACACAGGTTTAAAATCTGTTGCTTATGCAGAACTTACTTCAATACTGGTAAATGCAATAAAAGAACAACAAGATATTATAGATGATTTAAAAGTAAGAATAGAAAATTTAGAAAAATAATATGGCAATAATATATTCGTATCCTTTAAACACGCCAAAAGCGGCAGACTTATTAATTGGAACAATAACGCATGATGAAAATGATGATAATTCTCCTAAAAATAATCCTACAGTTAGTTTTACTGTACAGAGTATATTAGATTTAATAGGAACTGGAGGAGGAGCCCAAACATTACAACAAGTTACAAATCTTGGAGCTACAACTACTAATGCTATTACTATAAGTAATGATTTACGTGTTTCTGGAATATATTATGATTCATCTAATCAACCAGGAATAGCTGGTCAAATATTATCATCAACAAATGTAGGTACACAATGGATAAATAATACTGCCCAAGGAGTTACAAGTGTTGGACTTTCTATGCCAGTAGCTTTTACAGTAACTAATTCACCAGTAACTTCTACTGGAACATTAACTGTTACTGGAGCTGGAAATAATACTCAATTTATAGATGGTGGAGGTAATTTACAATTAATTTCAACAATTCCTGGAACTTATGTATTACCTTTAGCAGCAGATGGAACTAGAGGGGGTATTCAAATAGGGTACGTAGAAAACGGTAAAAACTATCCTTTAGAATTATCTACAGAAAAAGCTTTTGTAAATGTTCCTTGGACCGATACAGTATATACTTTACCTTTAGCAGCAAACGGCACAAGAGGAGGAGTCCAAATCGGATATGTTGAAAATGCAAAGAATTACCCAGTTGAATTAAGTAGTGAAAAAATGTTTGTAAACGTTCCTTGGACAGATACAATTTATACATTACCTGTAGCTACTTCTTCAATATTAGGTGGAATAAAATTAGAAGACGATACAGAGCAAACAGTAGCCGCTAATGCAGTTAGTGCAACTGCTAGTAGAACATACGGGTTACAACTTAATTCATCAGATCAAGCTGTTATAAACGTACCTTGGACTGATACTATTTATACATTACCACTTGCCGCAGATGGTACACGTGGTGGAGTTCAGATTGGGTATGTAGAGAACGCAAAAAATTATCCCGTAGAACTTTCTTCAGAAAAGATGTTTGTTAATGTTCCTTGGGTTGATACAGATACCGGTGTAACAGGAGTTACTCTAGCAACAGGAACTTCTACAGGTGCTCCTTTAGCAGAAAGTATTGCAAATAGAGAATTAACATTAACATCATATGCTTATGATGGAGGGAATAATATAGGATATGTACCTACAGGAGGAACTGCTACTACATATTTAAAAGGTGATGGAAACTGGGGAGCTATTCCAACAGGATTACAATTTAAAGGTACATGGGATGCAAGTGGTGGTGGTGGTGGAAATCCAGATTTAACTGCGGTAAGTCCTTCGGACGGTTGGTTATATATTTGTAATGTAGCCGGTACAGCTTATCCAAATGGGGGAACAAATCCACCTAGTGCGTGGTCTTTAGGTGATTGGTGTATTTATAATGGAACAACTTGGACAAGAGTACCTGCAACTAATGCTGGTGTAACTAGTTTAACAACAACAGATGGTACTTATATTGATCTAACACCCAATACAGCTACAACAGGTGCAATAACTGTTACTGCAGTTTTAAGTGCTGTTGATGGTACTTCTGATACTAGTACAAGATTTCTTAGTAAAGATAATACTTGGGATGTTCCTAGTTATACAGGAGCAGGTGTAACTACATTTACAAATACCAATGGTACATTCATTTCCGCTGGAACAGTAAATTCAGCCGCAACTGGCGCTGTAACTGTTGGTACAATAGATTTATCAGCAACAGGAACTACAGATGCTACAACATTTTTAAGAGGAGATAACACTTGGGATGTTCCTCCTGGAACATATACTTTACCGGTTGCTACAACTACTGTTTTAGGTGGTATAGAATTAGGTAGTGATACAGCATTAACTCAAACATATGAAACAGGCGTAACAGGTACAGCAAATAGAACTTATCCACTTCAATTAAATTCAGCACGTCAAGCTGCAGTAAGTGTTCCTTGGACAGATACTCAGGAAAATACAATTTGGTATGTGAGAGATTCTGCTAATGCAGATAAAACAGTTAACGATGATAAATATTTAAAATTTGTTACAGCTACAGGATCATTAGGTACAGCACTTACAGGTACAGGTACTACAAGTGATCCTTATATAATGACGCTTACTTCGCCTGATACAAATACTCAAAATACATATGATTTATCTGTAGAACAAAATGGTGGAGCAAATGCTAACCCTATACTTAGATTAACTGGTAGTGGTGGTCCTGATGATATAACTATTACCGGATCAGGTGCAACTACAGTAACTAGAACTTCAGCAACTGGTTTTACTATTGATAGTGCAGCTGGAAGTTACCAATGGAAAGTAAGAGATACGCAAGGTACACCTGTGAATGCAACAATTGCTAATGATGAATTTTTACAATTTGAAACTGCAACAGGAGCTTTAGGAACTGCTTTAACAGGAACAGGTACTACGGCGGATCCATATTTAATGACTTTAACATCACCTAATACTACTTATAGTGTTGTTACAACAAGCGCAGCTGGTTTAGTACCTACTCTACCAAACCCTCATGCTGATAAATTTTTAAGAGGTGATGCAACATGGGTTGTACCTGATGGAACAACGTATGATGATTTTATTGCTTCTACAGCTAACGCCGCGGGAACAGCTGGTCTTGTACCTGCACCTGCCGCTGGAACACAAGGAGGAACATATTATTTAAATGGTGATGCTAGTTTTAGTGTACCACCAAACACTTGGATTGCAAATGCAGTAACTGTTGCTGGTTATGTTGCAGCTCCAGCAGCTACAGATGCTAATTTAGTTTGGAAAACAAATGCAAATGGTGAACCAGCTTGGAGAGTAGATAGTGACACTCAACCTATAACTTACACTATAAGTATAACAGCTCCAGGAAGTGATAACACTAATATAAAAATAACACCAAGCAGTGGTGCTGCATCAACAGTACAATTAACAGCTGGAACCTTTGTTAAAACAACGCCTAATGCTGGTTCAGCTCAAACAACGTTAGATCTATCTGCAACAGGTACAGCTGATGCTACTACTTTTTTAAGAGGGGATAATGCTTGGGCTACACCACCTGTAAATGGAGTTAGTAGTGTGGCTGCTTCTACAGCTGGAGATGCTTTAGATGTCGGTGGCACGCCAATAACAAGTGCAGGAACTCTAGCTTTTACATGGGCTGGAGCAAATACAGATTATATAGATGGTGAAGGTAATTTAGTAGCTTTTCCAACTATACCTACAAACAACAACCAGTTAACAAACGGAGCGGGTTATACAACAAATACTGGTACAACTACAGCTAGTAACACTCAAACGTTTACTAACAAGTCAGGTAATATATCAATGTGGACTAACGATAGTGGATATATAACTTCATTTAGCGAAACTGACACTTTAGCAACTGTTACTGGTAGAGGCGCTACCACAAGTACCGCGTGTTCTTTTACCAACACAACGTCATTTTTAATTGGTGGCAGTGGATCTGCAAATTTATATTTAGGAAATATAATAAGTCCTTCATCTTCAGATAAAGGTGCAAGATTTCATTCTAATAATAATGATTTCTACATGGACTTTCAAGGTGATGCTACTCAAAACTGGTTTCTAAGAGATTATGATGGATCAGGTGGAACAAATGATAGATTTGGGTTTAATTTTATTAATGGTACATTTACTGCTACAGGAGATGTTGTAGCATATGGTTCACCATCTGATATTAGATTAAAAGAAAATATTAAACCAATTGAATCAGCTTTAGATAAAGTAAGTAAACTACAAGGTGTAACATTTGACTGGAAAGAAAATAATAGTGTATTAGATTTGAAAGAAGATATAGGGTTTATAGCTCAAGATGTTCAAAAAGTTTTACCAGAACTTGTAAGAGAAAATAAAGATGGTATGCTTTCAATGAGACATCAAGGTATAACACCAATTTTGCTTGAAGCTATTAAAGAATTAAAAGCTGAAATAGAAGAACTTAAAAAACAAATTAAGTAATGGCAGTACCTACATCAGGAACTTTAAAAGAAGAAGAAATAGCAAGAGAAGCTTACTATGGTCAATATGGTGGTGATCCTGCTACGTATCCTATAACACCTCCAATATCTTTATATGATATGCTTCATGGTGGTAATACAAACGGATCTGGTATGAGTTATCCTACATTGAATAGAAACTGTTTACCTAATCCAAGTGGTTCTTTAGTAAATTCTAATACAGAACCTTGTTCAAACGGAATGGATGTGGCTTTTATTATAGACTACACTGGTAGTATGGGAGATGAAATTGAAACGGTAAAAAACGGTATTTCAGATGTAATAGATCATATAAAAACAGAATCAAGTACAAATTATAGATTAGGGTTAGTAACTGTAGATGAAACGACTACGGCAACTCCAAACTATTCAACATGTACTGAATATACTAGTTTACCAGCAGCTCAAAAATATAATAACCAAGGTAGTAGTGGAAAATATCAAATAATAACCGCTTGGGAAATGTTTAGTACTAATAATGAAACTTCTTTTACTAATATATTAGATGATTTAAACGGTGGTGCAAATGGTACTTGTATTCAACTAGGAACCGGAATTGGTGGTGCAGAACCAACTGATATAGCAATAGGATTGGTTATAAATACTACAAGTAATTTTTTAAATAATTTTAGATCCACTGCTGCAAAATATTGTATTATTTTAACAGATGCATTATCTAGTGGTGGTGACGATGCTTGGACTGAAGCTGATTATCAGCAGTTACAAATACTTAGATCAACAGCAGTGAATAGAGGTATTGTAATGTTTGTTTTAGGTGAAGGTGTGGATGCAACACATACTACGGTAAGTGGAAGTACTGTTTATCCTTGGAGAGATTTTGCAATTGAAACAGGTGGAACTTGGAACATTAGTTATAATACAACATCTATAGAAGACGATATAACACAAGCTTGTAATAATAACGGTGTTTTTACGCCATATAAGTTTTCAGATTGGTATGGTTATGATAAAGATTGTACTAGTGGTGTGACAGCTTTTAATTCATCTCAAATTTCTAATAGCAGTGGGGTTTGCAGTGCAACTATAAATCAAACTTATTATCACGATGGGTCTGGATCTACACCTGTGGCAAATGATACAGTTTATAATAATCCTAGTGGAACTATTGATTTAGCGGCAGGTTATTATAGAATATCATCTACTCAATATATTATAGTTGGTTCTAACGGAAATGTTACTAGTGTAAATAACTGTGTTTCATTAACAGCATTTTTAGTAGGAAGCGGTCAATCTGGTACCTCAGGTTTATGTTCTCAATTAGCATCTCAAGCAACTTATTATCACGATGGTAGCGGAACATATCCTGCAGTAAATGATACAGTGTATACAGACTCAGCAGGAAACAATCCTTTAAACGGAGGTAGTGGAACTAACTGGCCTTATTTTCCAGCTGGTCCAAATCCACCAGCGGGTTGGTTTAGAGTAACAGGAAGTGCAGGAACAGTGCAATCAGTCAGCACGTGTCCTTAAATAACAAATTAAAACAATAAAAATGGCAATTACTTACAAATGGAATATTAACCAAATGAATGCTCACATTGAAGCCGAAGGCGAAAAAAACGTGATATATACAGTTCATTGGAATTACACAGGTTCAGAAGAATCTGGAGGACATACTTATCAAGCACAAGAAATAGGTGCTCAAAACTTTACTTATACAGCTGGAGAACCTTTTGTTCCTTACGCAGACACTGAAGATTTTGAAAACGTAGTGATCGGATGGCTTGAAGACGTGTTAGACGTAGCTTCAATGGCTAAGTCTATAGAAGACAATATTAAACTACAAATTACTCCTGTAAATGAAGATTTATACTTTACATGGGATATGCCACCAGCACCACCAGTGCCACCAGTGGAAGAATAGTGTAAGTTTTATAAAAAACAAGTGATACTATAATTAAACCTATATTGCTAGCGAAGCAATATTAACCAAAAATAATGTTTAACCCTTAAAACCAAAAAACGATGACTTATTTTTATTCGTTGTCCACAAGTATGGGACAACCGCAACAACCGCAAATTACCGAAGAAACTATTAACGTATGGAAACATTTATCCAAGAAGAAACATTGGAGAATAGTACAATTACCTAATGGTTATTTTCAAACCGAACACCGTGACCTTGTAGAAAAAGACAAATGGTACGATGTAACAAGACGTGAAACTATGGAAGCCGCTGAAACTGCTATTGATGGTAGTGTTGATCACTATAAGAAAAAAGTAGATTTCTTAAAAGGACCTAAAGTAGTTAAGACGTTTAAATAATATCAATAAATCAAATTAAATTAAATTAAATTATGTCAAATGCAATTGTAAAGAATCTGAGCTTTGGTTCAGATGCTAAAAATAATGTATTTGCTGGTATTAAAAAACTTACACAAGCCGTTAGCTCCACTCTTGGAGCTAGTGGTAAGTGTGTTATGTTAGAAGATAATACTGGTAAACCACTTATTACAAAAGATGGTGTAACTGTAGCAGAAGCTATCACACTATTGGATCCAGTAGAAAACATGGGTGCAACTCTTTTAAAAGAAGCAGCTAGAAAAACAGTAAGAGAAGCTGGAGATGGTACAACAACCGCTACAGTATTAGCTCATGCTATTTTAGAAGAAGCATATAAATCAAAAGCTTCAACAAGAGATATAAAACAAGGTATAGAAACAGCAACAAAACAAGCTATACAATATTTAGAAGATATAGCTGTTCCTGTTGAAGGTGATATGATAGACCAGGTTGCAACTATATCTACAAACAATGATCCTGTTTTAGGTAAAATTATTGCAGATGCTTTCAGAGCAGCTGGTAAAAATGGAGTAGTAATGTTAGAACCTACTGAATTACCAGAAACAAGTTATGAACTTATTGATGGTATTCAATATAATAGAGGTTTAAAAAATGTTCATTTTGTAACAAACGAAGAAACAACTACAGCTGAATTAGATAAACCTTTAGTTTTATTAGTTGAATCACAGATTGATGTTGTTAGAAAAATACAAAATGTATTAGAATACGCTATAAAACAAAATAGATCATTGCTAATAATAGCTGATATAGATACCCAAGTTATGTCTGCATTAGCAATGAATAAAATAAAAGGTAATATTAAGGTAAATGTAATTGACGCACCTATTTACGGTATAAGTAAAAAAGAAGTGTTAAAAGATTTATCTTTAGTTACGGGAGCTACTATTATAAATGAAGATTTAGGTGATGATATAGATTTAATAGGTCCTGAACATTTAGGTGAATGTTTAAAGAGTATAACAAGTCAAACTGAAACAATCTTACAAGCAAAACCTAATAATAAAGAAGTAAAAGATATTATAAATAAACTAGAAAAAGATTTGGTTAAAACTAAAGATCCTTTAATAGTTGTAAGATTAGAAAAAAGATTAGCAAGACTTTCTGGTAAAGTAGCTGTTGTAAAAGTAGGAGCTAACTCAGAAGTAGAATTACAGGAAAAACAAGCTAGAGTCGAAGACGCTATTTGTGCTACTAAAGCTGCTATAAAACAAGGTATAGTACCAGGAGGTGGTATTGCTTTATTAAATGCATCAAAATTTATTGCCGTTCAACCAACGCAAAGAATTTTATATGATGCAATTAAAGCACCTTTTTTAACTATATTAAACAATGCTGGTATTGAAGATTATTCTGAAATAAAAGAGTTTGGATATGGTTTAAACGTTGTTACAGGAGATATGGTAAATATGATTGAGTCAGGGATTATTGATCCTTTACTGGTCACTAAAAGTGCATTACAAAATGCAGCTTCAGTAGCTACAACAATATTATCAACTGATTGTATAATTAATAATTTAAGAATTAATGAAAGCAATAGGTAGAAATTTAATTATACAAGCTGTAAAACAAGGTGTGTCTGAAACTAAAGGCGGTTTATTGTTAGCAGAAAAACAAAGAGAAGATATAAGATATGAGGAAGCGACTGTAATATCTGCAGGTAATGAAGTTTTAGGTATAAAAAAAGGTAATATTATATATTTTGATAAAAATAATTCACATCAAATAGAAATAAAAAAAGACATTTACAGCGTGGTAAAAGTAGATCATGTTGTGGTTGTATTATGAGATTAGAAGCTAAAGATATAAAAGATTTGAATCTTTTAAAACATTATCGTATAATTAGAAAATGGGCTTGTAAAAATAATAATCTTAATGATGCAGATTTAGAATTACTTATATATTTCGATTGCATGAATTTTTTCACTAGAGAAGATTTTAAAATCGGTACGTATTCTTATAGTTGGGACAACAGACGCTGGAACAGATTACTTAAAGAAGGTTGGATAACGGTTTGGAGAAAACACAACCGCACAACTCAAAAGTATAATATCTATAAAGTTTCCTTCAAGTGTAAACAACTAATAAGTCGTATGTACCGAATTATGCTAGGCACAGAAGATATACCAACTTCTGTTGCTAGAAATAAAATAATGAAAGGTAATACTTATATAGATAAAGTAATGATAACATCTATAGAAAACGTAAATAAAGATAAAAACAGATAATCATGATAAATATAGCAGGAGCTATTGCTTCACTTGGTAAACAAATAAAAAATCAAAAATCATCTACAGCTGTGGGTGGCGTAGCGCCTCACTCTCATGATAGTTCTAAAGAAAGTAATCCAATGGTAGAAGATAAAATTAATTTCATGGGACAAAAAGAGTATCCAAATTTTAAACAAATGGCTGGTGATACTCAACCGTACGCTGATAACTTTACAAAAAACTTTCAAAAACCTGAATTTAATTTAGGTACACAAACAGAAGTAATGGAAGGTTCTATTGTTGATGTTAACAGTGTTCCAACAACACCAGCTCCTATTTTAGATATTCCTTTAGCTCCAGAAGAAATTCAAAGTAAAATAAGTTAATATATATATTATGGCAGATAAAAAACAATTAGGTATACAAGCTGTATGGGGTGGACCGTACAAGGCAACAGATTTAGTAAAAGGAAATGCTAGAAACAGCATGCAAGTTTCTAAAGCTGATTGTCCGTACAATGCTGGCCCAATAACTAGTCGTGCTCAAAAGTAAAAACTCACTAAAATGAGTGATAGAATAAGTGAACACATCTCGCTTAAAGAAGGGATTAAATCTCACACAGCTACTAGGTTAAGTATTGATAATACACCTAGAGAAATAGATTTAATTAACATGAAAACTATTGCGGAGAAAGTATTTGAACCTCTACGCAAATGGGTAGGTGGTCCCATTGCTATTAATAGTTTCTATCGCTCACCCAAATTGAATTCTGCTATTGGCGGAAGTACAACTTCTCAACATTGTATTGGTTGTGCACTTGACCTAGACGATAACTATGGTTATAAGACTAATGCAGAAATGTATGAGTATATAAAGAATAATTTAGATTATGATCAAATGATTTGGGAATTCGGTGATGAAACAAACCCCGCTTGGGTTCATGTAAGTTATGTATCAGAAGATGCTAACAGAAGAAGATGTTTACAAGCATATAAAGAAAATGGCAAGACAAAATACAAAGTAATATAAAATAAAAAAAAAAATGATTAGAAATTATTACACAGACGCTTTTAAATCAGGAATAGCAGTTACTCCAAGTGATACGCTATTAATTGATGGTAGAGCTAGAGCAACAACACCAGTCTCTTATTGGAAAGAATATAATGTATATATTGGTAATTCACCTATACAACAAGATAATTTTGGTGGAAACACAAGTGCAACAGCTAACCAAGCTAATACAGGTCAAGCTATTGTTACTATCCAAGTAGACAATCCTAGAATACAAGCAGGAATGACTGTTCACGGAACTAATGTACCAGCTGGGGCAACGGTTCTTAGTGTTCAAAGTTCTAAACAATTTACTTTGTCTGCAAACATTGGAACACAAATAGCAGCTGATACTGTTTTAACTTTCTCTTTTGCTGTTTTACCATCAATTAAAGTACACACTATAAATAACGAAGTCATTACATTTAAAAACCCTGTGGCTGGATCTATATTACCAGTTAGTGTAGTTCAAGTTTATTCTACAGACACACAAGGTGGTGTAAGTGATATAGTAGCATTAAGTTAATATTATGGCAGAAAAAGTAGGATCAACAAAAAACGACGAAAAACCAGGAGGAAGTAACGCTGGTAAATATAGTAAAAAAGATGGACCTTTTTGTGGCCCATCAGGCGGAGCTCCTAAAGGAACATATCCTGTAGGAACTTTAAAAAGAGGGAAATCAGCTATTAAACTAGCACATAATGCTCCAAACCCAATGGGTATTAAGAGTTGTGTTTATAGAAAATGGCCAGTTTTAAAACAAAAAAAAGATAAATAAACTATGGATACAAAAATCACAAAAAGTAATGTGAAAGCTGCTATCAAAGATGATAAAGCTCACATGGATTATCTTAAACGAGATGTTAAAGACGATCAAAAAAAAGGAGGAAAGTACAAAGATATTAACCAAACAGCTGATGAAAAACATATTTCAAAGCTTGCCGGAGATGTTAAAGCAGACGAATCATGGATGTCAAAACACTCAATGGCTAAAAAACACGGACATTAATCATGGGATCAAAACAACACAACTTAAAATCTGATGGATCTGGAATAGGTAAAGTTATTTCAGGTGGTAGAGTAGGAAGATTACTAGGTGAAAATGTTATTGTTAGAGATAGCAAATCTAGTGGTAACCATCAATATGACAAATACGGGAAGTAAACCCGCCAAATAAAACAAAACAAAAATTAACAAAAATTAACAAAAATTAACAAAAATTAACAAAAATTATTATGGCAAAGTACATTTCATTTAACGTAACAGATAGCGCTAACTCAGGTTTAGCTGGTGCATCTGCATTTCAAGACGGGATCAATTTAGTTTCCGTAGATCAAATCAGTTCGGTTACTCAAACTACAGCAACTACAGCTGTACTTCAACTTAACACAATTGGTGCTGCTGATGTAGTTACTGTTATAGCTGGTACAGCTGCAACAGGTGCTGCTGGATCTCCAACAACAGTAAGTGCTCCACTTTTAAAACAATCTATTCAATATGCTATGAAAGCTAATCCAGGTGGAGTTGTATCTTCAGTTTCTTTAGGATTAGATAACGGAACAATTGCAAACGGAAACGCAGCAACTGGTTTAAGAATGTATTGGAGATCATTTATTCAAGCATAATGAACAAGGGCTTAGGTGATAAAATAGAATCTTTCACTAAAGCAACTGGTATTAAAAAAGTTGTTGATGCAGTGTCACAGGGTTTAAACATACCCTGTGGCTGCCAACAACGTAAAGAAGGACTTAACAAAATGTTTCCAGGTAAAAAATAATAACATGGCAAAGAAAAAGAAAAAAGTAGAAAAGGTAGTAGTAGATAAAAAAGCTATAAAATTAGCTAAACTTAAAAAAAAGAAGAAATACTAAAAAATAATGTCTAAACCTAAAAAGAAATTTAAAGATACAACAGTAGGTAAACTATTGTTTGGTGCCGCATCATTAGTTAATCCTGCTTTAGGTAGTGTACTAAGTGGTGTAACTTCACCTTCTGAAGCTATAGCTGCTATCGGTAAATCTGATGTAAGTGGTGAAGACAAAATAAAACTACAACAACTTATATTCGAACAACAAAATAAAGAAATGGAAGCTATCACTTCAAGGTGGCAAGCAGATTCCATGTCAGATTCATGGCTTTCGAAAAACGTACGCCCGCTAGTTTTAGTGTGGTGTATTGTTATATTTTCAATAGCTGGTTTACTTGATAGTGTGGATTCTATTCCGTTTCATATAGGTGAAACATGGAACGATACTTTTGAAAAAGTAATGATGTCCGTTGTTTTAGCCTATTTCGGTGGACGAACGACAGAAAAAGCTACAAGTTTATTTAAAAAGTAAAGAAAACCTGTAACTATATTAATACATTAATAACCAATTAAATTAAATTAAAATGAGTGAAGTAAAACAAATGATTACCAAAGACCAATTAGAAAAGATTCAAGGCTTTCAAAAAGAGTTAAACAAACTCTTAAATGAAGTAGGTTTCTTAGAAGCCCAAAAATCCGCAGTATTAGGAAAGTTCCATGAAGAAAACAAGAAAACTGAAGAGTTTAAAAAGGAACTAGAGGAAGAATATGGTTCTATCAATATTAATTTAGAAGATGGATCATTCGAACCTATTGAAAAAGAAGAAGATAAGAAATAATGTCTTCAGTAATTAGAAAGATAAGTATTGGTTCTGACTATAAAACTGATGCTATGCACTACTCGATAGGGCAGTCAGTATATGGTGGTCACATAATCTCTCATATACTTTCTGATAAAGAAGATAATTCTTATAATATTTTTATAAAAAAACAAGACGAAGTATTGCCGTGGAAGAAGTTTAATTCTAACATGGCAATATCCGTTGAGTATGATTTAGAGTATTAATGAAAAGTTTATTTGATTTTATCGTTGAGCCTTATGGCCAACGATATAATAATGAAGTAAAAGTAGGTGACAAAAGCCTTATAATTAATACTAAAATTGAAACTTTTAAATCAGTAAATAATATTGCTAAAGTTATACAAGTTCCAATAGTATACAAAACTTCTATTAAAATAGGAGATTTAATTATGATACATCATAATGTATTTAGAAGATGGTATAACGTTAGAGGTGAGGAAAAAAATAGTAAAGCATATTTTAAAGATAATCTTTATTTTGTTCAACCAGATCAAGTTTATTTATATAAACAAAAAGATAAATGGAAAGCTTTTGGCAATAGATGTTTTATTGCTCCCATTAAAGATCAAGTTGATATACATAATAATTTAGAGCAATTCCTTATTGGTATACTAAAATACGGAAATAGTTCGTTAGAAGCGCTAGAAATAAGCGAGGGAGACCTTGTAGGTTATACACCAGGCGGAGAATATGATTTTATTGTAGATGGTAAAAGACTTTATTGTATGAAATCTAATGATATTGTAATTAAATATGAACGTCAAGGAAACGAAGTTGAACATAATCCTAGCTGGGCACAAAGCAGTTGAGGAATTAATAAAAGTTGCTAAAGAAGCTATTGTTGATTCTGATGATGATATATCAGCTGATAGATTAAAGAATGCAGCAGCAACAAAGAAACTTGCTATATTTGATGCTTTTGAAATACTTAATCGTATTAAAGAAGAAGAAGATATGTTAAACGATAAACCAAAAGAAGAAAAGAAAAAGGAAGCTTTTGGTGGTTTTGCAGAAAGAAGATCTAAATAATGTATAAGCAAACTTTATATAAAGTAATTGACCATATAAAACCTCATGTAATAAAAAGATTAAATAAATCTAAAAAATGGGAGTATGGATATAATAAAGAACATGATGTTGTTGTTATATCTAAAAGTGGTCAAATAGGCGAGGTTTATGAAATACAAAATTTAAAAATAGCATTACCAAAAGAAAAAGATGTTAACAAGGATTATGATAAGTGGCAAATACACGAGTATCCTAAAGCGTTAAAAAAGATTAAAACAATATTTGACTGGAAACAATATCCAGATGATTTTAAAGAGAAATGGTATGCATATATTGATAAAGAATTTGCCAGACGCCACGAAGGTTATTGGTTCACTAATAAAGGTAAAGCTACTTATATTACTGGTACTCATTATATGTACCTGCAGTGGTCCAAGATTGATGTTGGGCAAGCAGATTTTAGGGAAGCAAACAGATTATTCTTTATATTCTGGGAAGCTTGTAAAGCAGATAAACGTTGCTATGGAATGTGCTACCTCAAAAACAGACGGTCTGGTTTTTCATTCATGGCATCAGGCGAAGCTGTCAACCTTGCCACTATCTCTAGTGATGCTAGATACGGTGTCTTATCAAAGTCTGGGGCTGATGCAAAGAAAATGTTTACTGATAAAATCGTACCAATTTCCGTTAACTATCCCTTTTTCTTCAAACCGATTCAAGACGGTATGGATCGACCAAAAACAGAACTTGCATATAGAGTACCAGCTAGTAGGTTTACAAGACGTAAACTAGATAGCAATGAACAGTTAGAAGAATTAGAAGGATTAGATACAACTATTGACTGGAAAAACACTGGAGATAACAGTTATGATGGTGAAAAATTAAAACTACTTGTACATGATGAATCTGGTAAGTGGGAAAAACCTGATAATATATTAAATAACTGGAGGGTTACAAAAACCTGTTTACGATTAGGTTCTAGAATTATAGGTAAGTGTATGATGGGTAGTACCTCAAATGCTTTAGATAAAGGAGGTAGAAATTATAAAAAATTATATGATGACTCAGATGTTACCAGAAGAAACCGCAATGGGCAGACTAGCTCGGGATTATATAGCTTGTTCATACCTATGGAATGGAACTACGAAGGATACATTGATTCTTATGGGTTACCTGTCTTCGAAACACCGCAAAAACCTAAAGAAGGACCAGATGGCTTTCCCATTGAAATCGGTGTTATCGAGCACTGGGAAAATGAAGTAGAAGGTCTTAAGGATGATCCTGACGCACTTAATGAATTATATAGACAGTTTCCACGTACTGAAAAACATGCGTTCAGAGATGAAACTAAACAATCTTTATTTAATTTAACAAAAATATACGAACAAATAGATTATAATGAAGATTTAAAATATTCTGGAGTTGTAACTAAAGGTAATTTCCAATGGGAAGGTGGAGTAAAAGACTCAAGAGTTGTATTTTCACCAAATCAACAAGGTAGATTTTTAGTTTCATGGATACCAGAAATAGGTCAACAAAATAGAATTATTTTAAAAAATAATAAAAAATATCCTGCTAATGAACATATGGGAGCATTTGGTTGTGACTCATATGATATATCAGGAACTGTAGATGGTAGAGGATCGAAAGGATCACTACATGGGTTAACTAAATTCACTATGGATGATTGCCCACCTAATTTATTTTTTTTAGAATATATAGCTAGACCTCAAACTGCAGAAATATTTTTTGAAGATGTACTTATGGCTTGTGTATTTTATAGTATGCCACTTCTTGCAGAAAATAATAAACCTAGATTACTGTATCATTTTAAACGTAGAGGTTACAGAGGTTTTTCTATGAATAGACCTGATAAAACAATGCATAAAATGTCAGTAACTGAAAAAGAAATAGGTGGTATACCTAATTCAAGCGAAGATGTTAAACAAGCTCATGCTGCTGCAATTGAATCATATATTGAAATGTTTGTAGGTTACAACAATGAACAATATGGTACAATGTATTTTCAAAGAACATTGGAAGACTGGGCTGCATTTGATATAAATAATAGAACAAAACATGATGCATCTATTAGTTCAGGTTTAGCAATTATGGCTTGTAATAAAAATAAATATAGACCAATAGCTGAAATTATTAAAGAAAAAGTAAATTTAAATTTTTCTAAATATGATAATAGAGGTAATGAATCAAAAATAATTAATAGATGATTGACACTAACGTTACTAACAGTGCGTTTCCAAGTCAGGTGGTACCTGAGGCGGAAAAGAAAACTTTAGAATATGGACTTGCAGTTGGGCAAGCTATTGAATACGAATGGTTTAGAGGAGGTAGATTAAACAGTGGTAAATGGAATCAAGGATACACAAACTTTAATAGATTACGTTTATATGCTAGAGGTGAACAACCTGTACAAAAATATAAAGATGAATTATCAATAAATGGTGATTTATCTTATTTAAATTTAGACTGGAAGCCAGTACCTATTATACCTAAGTTTTTAAATATAGTAGTAAATGGTATAGCTTCTAAAGAGTATGAAATAAACGCATATGCTCAAGATCCTTTTTCACAACAACAAAGAACTGATTACGCTGAAGGATTAATGCAAGATATGTTGGTTAGAGAGCAAGCTTTAAAATTACAAGAAGCTACTGGTATGAATTTTTTACTTAATAAAGAAAGTGAAATACCAGAAAGTGATGAAGAATTAGAAATACACATGCAGCTTAATTATAAGCAAAGTATGGAAATAGCACAAGAAGAAGTTATTGATAATGTTTTAGCATTTAATAAATATCAATTAACTAAAAAAAGACTAGTTGAAGATATAGTTACAATTGGTATTGGTGCTGTAAAAACAAGTTTTAATAAATCTGAAGGAGTAGTGGTTGATTATGTTGATCCTGCTAATTTAGTTTATTCATATAGTAATGATCCTAATTTTGAAGACTTATGGTATGTAGGAGAAATAAAATCATTAACAATACCAGAAATTAAAAAACAATTTCCTCATCTTACTGATAAAGAATTAGAAACTATGGTGAGATATCCTGGTAGACAAGGATATATAGCAAATCCAAATTATGATAACGATTTAGTTCAATTATTATATTTTGAATACAAAACATATGTTGATCAAGTTTTTAAAATAAAAAGAACTGATCAAGGTTTAGAAAAAACACTACAAAAAGAAGATTTTTTTAATCCACCACCAAGTGATAACTTTGATAGAGTTTCAAGAAGTATAGAGGTTTTATACAGTGGTGTAAAAGTAATGGGTGTTCCGCAGATGCTTGAATGGAAACTAGCAAAAAACATGACTAGGCCAAACAGTGATTTAACTAAAGTAAACATGAATTACGTTGTTTGTGCACCTCAAATGTATCAAGGACGTATAAACTCTTTAGTTGGACGTATGACTAGTTTTGCTGATATGATACAATTAACATCATTAAAATTACAACAAGTAATTGCAAGGATGGTTCCAGATGGTGTATTTGTAGATGTAGATGGTTTAGCAGAAGTTGATTTAGGTAATGGAACAAATTATAATCCACAAGAAGCTTTAAACATGTATTTCCAGACTGGTAGTATAGTTGGTAGAAGCTTAACACAAGATGGCGATCCTAATAGAGGTAAAGTACCTATTCAAGAATTACAGTCATCAAGTGCTAATGGAAAAATACAGTCGTTGATCAACACTTATCAGTATTATCTACAAATGATAAGAGACGTAACGGGACTAAATGAAGCAAGAGACGGCAGTTTACCAGACAAAGACGCGTTGGTCGGATTGCAAAAAATGGCTGCCAATGCTTCAAATATAGCTACTAAACATATATTAGATGCTAGTTTGTATTTAACACTTAGAGCTTGTGAAAATATATCATTAAGAATAGCGGATGTTTTAGAGTTTCCGTTAACTAATAATGCTTTAAAATCTAGTATTGGTAGATTTAATACCGCTAGTTTAGATGAAGCAAAAGACTTGCATTTATACGATTTTGGTTTATATTTAAATTTAGAACCAGATGATGAAGAAAAAGCTATGATAGAACAAAACATTCAAATGGCTTTACAACAAAATCAAATATATCTTGAAGATGCTATTGATATTAGAGAAATAAAAAATATATCATTAGCAAATCAAGTTCTAAAATATAGACGAATTAAAAAACAAAAAGAAGATCAAGCTGCTCAAACAGCTCAAATACAAGCTCAAGCTCAAGCTAATGCTCAAGCTGCAGAAGCAGCCGCTATGAGTGAAGTACAGAAAAACGAAGCAATGACTCAGTCTAAAGTTCAAATTGAACAAGCTAAGTCTCAGTTTGAAATAGAAAGAATGCAAATAGAAGCTCAGTTAAAAACTCAATTATTAGCTGAGGAGTTTCAATATGATTTACAATTAGCTCAAATGGAATCAGCAAGAATAAGTCAAAAAGAAGCTGATATTGAGGATCGTAAAGATAAAAGAACTAAATTACAAGCTACCCAACAATCTGCAATGATAAATCAAAGGCAGAACAATGGGTTACCACAAGACTTTGAGTCTCAAGGTGAAGTACCTGTAGATTTTTAGTCATTTATTAATTTTTATTATATTATATTATGTCAGAAGAAGTAAAACAAGAAGGCACGTTTAAAATTAAACGTAAGCCAAAACAATTGGTAAAAGACAATGTTATAAAAGTCGATTTATCAAAACCTAAAGAAGAAACAGATGCCATTCAAGTCGGAAAAACAGAGGAGGTGGCTATGGAAGAACAAACCGGAAATAGCCCTGAAGTGGACGAACAAATACCAGAGTCCAAAGAAGTTTCTAAAACTGAAGAAGAAGAAAGCTTAATACAAGAAATTGTAGAAGAAGAAGACAAAACTATTGAAGAAAAAGTAGAAGAAGATATAGTTGAATTAGGCGAGAAACTAGAAGAAAAAGTTATTGCTCCTACTCCAGAAGAGTCGAGAGAAATAGCTAAATTACCTGAAAACATCGAAAAAGTCGTAGACTTTATGAAAGAAACAGGTGGAACATTAGAAGATTATGTAAGATTAAACGCAGATTATTCTAATGTAGATAACGATACTTTATTAAGAGAGTATTACAAACAAGCTAAATCCCATTTAGATTCAGAAGAAATTAATTTCATGATTGAAGATAATTTTTCTTTTGATGAAGAAGAGGACGAAGAGCGTGAGATTCGTAAAAAGAAACTTGCGTATAAAGAAGAGGTTGCAAAAGCCAAAAAGCATTTAGAAGGTTTAAAGAGTAAATATTACGAGGAGATCAAGTTGAGACCCGGGATTACTCAAGACCAACAAAAAGCAATGGATTTTTTCAATCGCTACAACGAAGAGCAAAATGTGGCTCAACAACAACATGAGGATTTTAAATCTAATACTAAAGATTATTTCACTAAAGAATTCAAAGGTTTTGATTTCAATATTGGAGAAAAAAAATTTAGATACGGTGTTAAAAATCCTAGTGAGGTTGCGACTAAACAATCAAATATTACCAATACAATTAAGAAGTTCTTAAATAATGATGGAAGTGTTAAAGATGTTAAAGGTTATCACAAAGCTATGTACGCTGCTGAAAATGCTGACACTATTGCAAAACATTTTTACGAGCAAGGTAAATCCGATGCTACAAGAGAATTAATTGCAAAATCTAAAAACATAAAAGAAGACATTAGACCTGCGTCTGGTGACGTTTTTGTTGGAGGATTAAAAGTTAAAGCTGTTAGCGGTGTTGATTCTTCAAAACTTAGAATTAAAAAGAGAACATTTAACAATTAAAAACAATTAAAAACTATGGGTGCAATTAATCCCGTGTATGGCGCGTTAACGCCATCACAACAGCAACTTGCGTTGCAAAGTAATTATCTAGCGTTTAACGCTGGAGCTAATGACTTCGCTCAACAATATCTTCCTGAGATATATGAAGCAGAAGTTGAAAGATATGGTAATAGAACTTTATCTGGATTTCTTAGAATGGTTGGCGCTGAAATGCCAATGACGTCTGATCAGGTTATCTGGTCTGAACAAAATAGGTTACATGTTTGTTATCAAAACTGTAACTTAACTGGAGCTGGTGCTTTCACAATCACTATCCCAACAAATGCTGCTGTAAATCAAACTGCTGCTAGAAACGCTATATTTCCAAATGATACAATTGTAGTAATGAACCCTGCAACGGGAGTTACTATTAAAGGTATTGTTGGAGCTACAGCTGTAGCTGCTGGACCTGGTGTTACAACAGTAACAGCTTACCCTTTCCAAGTTGCTAACTGGAATGCTTTAGGAAACGGAACAAACAGCTTAAAAATGTTTGTATACGGTTCTATATTTGCAAAAGGAACAGCTGCTCCTGCTCAAACAGGTGGTGCTGTTAAATCAATTGAGCCGAGATTTACTCAATTTTCTAATCAACCAATTATCATAAAAGATTCATTCCAAATCAGTGGTTCTGATATGGCTCAAATCGGTTGGGTAGAAGTTTCAACTGAAGATGGTACATCAGGATACTTATGGTATTTAAAGTCTGAATCAGAAACAAGATTACGTTTCGATGATTACTTAGAAATGTCAATGGTTGAAGGTGAACAAGCTATCGCTGGTGATGGTTTCACTGCTCAAGTTGCAAACGTACCAGGATTTGCTTTCGCTGGGGCTGCTGCTCACGGAACAGAAGGTTTATTCGCTGCTATTCAAGCAAGAGGTAATGTATTTACAGGATTCTCTGCTGGAACTGGTATCAGTGACTTTGATCAAGTACTTAAAAATCTTGATACTCAAGGCGCTATCGAAGAAAACATGCTTTTCTTAAACAGATCTCTTGATTTAGATTTTGACGATATGCTAGGACAAATTTCTGCTGGATTCTCTGGTGGTGTTGCTTACGGTTTATTCGAAAACTCTGAAGATATGGCACTTAATTTAGGTTTCTCTGGTTTTAGAAGAGGTTCTTATGACTTCTATAAAACTAGCTGGAAATATCTAAATGATATGTCAACTAGAGGTGGTGTAGCTGTTAATAATATTGACGGTGTATTAGTACCTGCTGGAACTTCAACTGTTTATGACCAACAACTTGGTACAAACATTAGAAGACCATTCTTGCACGTAAGATACAGAGCTTCACAAGGAGACGACAGAAGATACAAAAACTGGATCACAGGATCTGCTGGTGGTGTTTACACTTCTCAGTTAGATGCGATGCAGGTTAACTGGTTATCTGAAAGATGTCTAATTACTCAAGCTGCTAACAATTTCGTATTGTTCCAAAGCTAGAATTACATTAAAGAGTTAGGCGCTTCGGCGCCTAGCCCTTTATTTTTATTAATTATATTATATTATATCATGTCAAAGACAAAAGAAATCAAAGCCCCTAAATGGGAGATCAAAGATAGAACTTATATCTTATCACAAAACAAATCACCTCTAACTTTTACGTTAGGGTCTAAACATACATCTCGTCATCCTTTATTATGGTTTGATAAATCAACAGGATCACAGCGAGAATTAAGATATGCAACTAATCAAGCTTCACCATTTGTAGATGAACAAAAAGGAGAAGCAACATTAGGTCATATTATATTTGAAAATGGTGTTTTAACTGTAAGTAAACAAATTCAAAATTTGCAAAAATTACTATCGTTATATCATCCAAAAAAAGATATTATATATACTGAGTTTTCTAAAGAAGTAGAAGCTGTTGATGAATTAGAAGAAATAGATTTACAATTACAAGCTATGAATGCAGCTAAAAATATAGATATCGATCATGCAGAAGCTATATTAAGAGTTGAAAAAGGTAGTGAAGTAGGTGCTATGACTTCTAAAGAAATTAAAAGAGATTTACTTATTATGGCTAAAAATAGCCCTAAATCATTTATAGATATTGCAAATGATGACAATGTAGAATTGAGAAACGTTGCTATTAAAGCTAGAGAACAAGGCATAATTAAATTATCTCAAGATCAAAGAACTTTTCATTGGGCTTCTAATGATAGAAAACTAATGACTATACCTTTTGATGAAAATCCATATTCAGCAATGGCTGCTTGGTTTAAAACAGATGAAGGTGTAGATGTTTTTAAAACAATAGATAAAAAGTTACAATAATATGTAACTATAATATAGTGAAGGGTCACTTCTGTGGCCCCTCATTATTAATCAAAATATTAAAATGGCAATAAACGTAAACACTGTATATCAAACCGTTTTATTAATACTAAATAAAGAACAGAGAGGTTACATGACACCTGTTGAGTTTAATAAAATAGGTAATCAAGCTCAATTAGAAATATTTGAAACATATTTTGACAGTTTAAACCAGCAGTTACGTGTTCCACAAACTAACGTTGATTATGCAGATAGAGTTGTAAATATCGACGAAAAAATATCAATTTTTAAAACTTCTGGAGTCGCTACATATAGCGCTCCTTATTTTTCTTTACCTAAAGAATCAGGTGTTGCTCAATCTACAGAGACAATCAGCACTGTAATAAATCAACAAGCTTATACGTACACAGCATTAACATCTGGCCAATTATCCAACGGAACGGTACAGGTTTATTTTGATGGCGTATTACAACCATCTTCAGCTTATACTATTAATAATAACATTATAACTTTAACTAATTCACCTACTTCAGTTTTTACCGTTTTAACTGTAGTTGACTCAAATGACTTTTACAGACTAGGAACAGTTAGTTATAAAATTGGTGCTTTAAATTCTCAGGAATTAGAAAGAGTTACTAAATCAGAACTTTACCATTTACTTTCCTCTAAGTTAACAAAACCTAGCACTACATATCCTATATATACTTATGAAAATCAACAAATAACTGTGTATCCAACTTCAATACAAAGTGGTATAACGATAGATTATATAAGAAAACCTTTATCACCTATATGGAACTTTTCGTTAAGTGGTAATGCTTATGTATATAATTCTAATACATCAGTTAATTTTGAATTACATGATGCTGATCAAACTGAATTAATATTAAAAATATTATTATATGCTGGTGTAGTTATAAAAAGTCCAGAAATAATACAAGTTGCAGCACAACAAGTTGCACAAGAAAATATAAATCAACAAAGATAATAAATTATGCCTATACCTAATGGTGGTTTAATAACCGAAACAAATAGACAATATTACGCTGGAGCTCAGCAGTTTTATATAGACGCAGCAGGTGCAGGTAAAACATTTACTAGTACTTTTAATACTGATTTAATATTTGGAAGTTCAGATCCTTTAAATAACAATTATATTTTAAATAATTTTAAAATATATACATCTTCAGATGCTTTAAATTGGTTAGAACTAACTCCTTCAGCAGCAGTTGCTAATACTACAGTTATTGCACCTATTGCAGGTTTAGCAGTTCTTAATCCGGTTGAAACCAACCAAACAATGACTATTCTAGTTGCTAATGATAATGTTGTTCCAGGTATGCTTATACAAAACGCTGCTGGTAACGTTACTTATGGAACTGTTGTGTCTGTTGTAGATAATAAAAACTTCATTGTTAACATCGTAGTTAGTGTTCCAGCGGCAAACCCTGGTACTAGTTTAAGTTTAAAATCTGCTTCACCTTGGTCTGTGGTTGGTAATATAGTTACTGTAGCATCTTATTTAGCATTAGGAACGTATTTAAAGATACAAATGAACAAAAATGCTATTGAAGATAATTATGGTAGCTATGAATATACTAGACTAGTAGATGCTATTGATAATTTTTTAATAGCTTATGTTGGTCCTGGAAAACTTATACCTAGTGTAAAAAGATCTGATGTAATATTTCACGCTAAGCGTGGTTTGCAAGAATTTAGTTACGATACATTAAGAAGTATTAAATCTCAAGAATTAACAGTTAACAGTGCTTTAAATGTTATTATACCTCAAGATTATGTTAACTATACTAGATTATCTTGGATAGATGAAATGGGTGTGCAACATACTATTTTTCCAGCTAATACTTTAACAACAAATCCTTATGAAAACCCTGTTCAAGACGATCTTGGTGTTCCTACACAGGATAGTAAAGATTCTAATATAACTGGAACATCTCAAACTGATGCAGCTTGGGCAGCTAATAATCCAAGAAGAATTAGTGGTGCTTTTTTAAATGAATATGATAATGCTAACCTTTTATATAATAGTTTATATGATACGGCTTTAGGCCAAAGATATGGTTTAAACCCACCAACAAGTCAAAAAAATGGTTGGTTTACAATAAACGAAAGAGAAGGTAAGTTTTCTTTTAGTAGTGATTTAGCTGAAAAACTAATAACTTTAGAATATATATCAGATGGAAATGCTTATGATTTAGATGTTAGAATACCTAAATTAGCCGAAGAAGCTTTATATGCACATATTTTATACGCTATTCTATCTGTAACTAGAGGTATACAGGAATATATAGTAAGAAGATTTAAACAGGAAAGAAGTGCTAAACTAAGAAATGCTAAAATTAGATTATCTAATCTTAAATCTGATCAATTGATTCAGGTTATGAGAGGTAAATCTAAATGGCTTAAATTTTAATACATGGCGGAAATAAAGAATAGTTTTCTAAGGTCCAAGATGAATAAAGACTTGGATGATAGACTAGTACCTAATGGTGAATATCGTGATGCGCAGAATATATCTGTAGGTAAATCTGAAGCTGATGATATTGGTTCTTTAGAAACTGTCTTAGGTAATGCTATAAAAAATCCTACAATAATACCTATTCTTCCTAAAAATATGGAAATAATAGGTTATTTAGTGGATGAATATACTAATAAAATGTATATATTTGCTACTAACTACACTGATAGCAATCCCAACGATCAACCTACATATCCTACTTCAAACACAGATAGGTGTATTATATATTCATGGACACCTGGATCAGCAGTAGCAGCTGTAATAGCTGATGGCTTGTTCTTAAATTTTTCTACAACTAATCCTATACAGGCTAGTTTAATTGAAAATTTATTGTTTTTTACTGATAATAGAAATCAACCAAGAAAAGTAAATGTAAATAATGGTGGTGGTTATTACGCAGATGAAACTCAAATTTCTGTAGCTAAATATAATCCTTATTTACCCGTAAGTTTATTTAAAAAAACACAAGGAACCGTATTAAATCAAACTATTACTACAACTACTTTTTATGTTTTAAGAAACACAGCAATCAAAATAGGCATGTCTGTAATGTCTACGAGTTCTACAGGTACAGAAAAAGTTACACCTTCTGATTATGTTACAGTACAAAATGCAACAGATGCGACTATTGGTAATGTTTTAATGACTCTTGTTACTCTATCAAAACCAATAACTGCACCTGCTATAGGAGATATATTTACTTTTTTAAGCTCAACAATGAGTAATAAAGCAGAGGTAACTAATTGGCCTGGTGATCCTGATTATTTAGAGGATAGATTTGTTAGGTTTAGTTATAGATATAGGTTTGATGATGGAGAATATTCTATTATGGCACCTTTTAGTCAAGTAGCTTATATTCCTAAACAAAAAGGTTATTTTAAAAATGGGGATGAAGATAGTGCTTTTAGAAGCACAATTGTAGAGTGGATGGAAAATGAAATAAACAATATAGAATTATTATTAACTCTTCCTTGCAATAGCACAGACATTTCTACTAATTTTAAAATAAAATCTTTAGATATTTTATTTAAAGAGTCTGATGCGTTAGCTGTTAAAGTTTTAGAAACTATCTCTTTATCTGATCTTCAAGCTAAATCTGTAGACAATATATATACTTACGATTATCAATCACGTAAACCTTATAAAACATTACCACAAGAACAAACTACAAGAGTATATGATAAGGTTCCAGTAAGAGCCTTATCACAAGAAACAGCTGGTAATAGAATAATATACGGTAATTTCAAAGATATTCATACAGCACCTAGTAATATAGAATATGATGTAAAAGTAATTGATAAAGGCTCAAAGTTTTCTACAAGTTGGATTGAATACCCAAATCACACATTAAAACAAAATAGAAACTATCAAGTTGGTTTTATTTTAGCTGATAAATACGGAAGACAGTCTTCTGTTATATTATCACCAGTAACTACAGAAGTAGCACAAGACTATTTAGGATCTACTTTATACTTACCATATAATACATCGGCCAATCAAGGAACTATAAAAAATTGGTTTGGAAAAACATTACAACTTTCTGTAACAGATACTATTAGTTCAGGTTTTAATGGTTATCCAGATTTTACAACAGGAACTTCTACACAATCAGGAGAACCAGGGTTGTA